>VOFC01002401.1_pt1 | contig 17588 bp, 33 predicted proteins | sample 5384161 | NCBI WGS metagenome assembly VOFC01 (sample SAMN12384722, study PRJNA508395) | human gut metagenome | isolation source: healthy gut B | host: Homo sapiens
AGAAAGTAGGCATATCTCTTAATCCATTAGTACCAGCTGCTACTGGATGATTTATAATCTTATTATTAATAACTAATTTGATGAACTACTCCATCCATATTAGCAGCATTTACAGCTCCATAGTTTTCCCATAATCTGGTTAACCACCCATATTCGTTCCAATACTAGTAGCAAGACGACCATTAATTACTAGAAAAGAACAATTCCATCACTTCTGACCAATGGCAGTTCTAGGGCAATACCCCAACCCCCATTGCCTTTGACGAAACTACTTTTACCATTAACAATTAAGAATGGTCCAAACTCGATTGCATCACGAATTCCCATATTAATTGCTTGTTCTTTGTAAACTTACCAAAGTACTAGTTTATTTTCTTTCGTAAAAAACCAACAAAGCCTCCACCCATATTAGCATCATCAAAGTCACTTACTACTTTTCCATTAGAAATAACAGTACCATGTGGAAGAGCTCCATTACTATTCCAATCAGGATCATAAAATCCACCTGCATTCATCGCAATAATAGCATTTTTCTTTTAGCTACAGTGGTAATAGCTTCTCCTTTTACCTAAATACTTAGTAGTAGCGATTGATACTCTTGACGGATCATAAACTGCTACTAGATAGCCTTGATAAGATGCTCCTTTAATATCAATAACTTTATATAAAGCACCTTCTTCGTTCTAATATTTGTTTTTCATATTCATTTTTATAGATGTTTGATTAGTGTTATAGTCACTAATATTAACAAGTTCGGGATTAGTAGTATCATTAACTTCTATTAACTGATGTTTTGACATTATCTTATTAATAACATCGTCATTATAAAACCATGTAGCTAAATACTGATGAGTCATAGTAGTCATTGCAGAGGTTATCCAAAATTCCTAAAGAAACTAAATGGTCCATAAAAAGGAACAAACCAAAACTGCTACCAATAACAACTAGACTAGCAAGTACTAGTTTAATCTTATTTTGTTTTTTTTTTTCTTTTTCGTTCTTCTTCCTCTTTTCAAGGCCCTTCTTGATACTTGGCATTACTACTGTTTTCTCTAAATTTTCCATAACTCACCTTTTAGTTCTTTCCTAAATATTTTCTATCACCATCAACATCAATATAATCAACTGTTAATTTAACAGTTTCTAACTTTTCTCCATTTTCATCTAGTAATTCATTATAATCTTTTTATATTTTCATTATATTTTTCAATATCACTTACATAAGAATTAATTGCTTTTTCATAACCAATTATAAAAAGCTTCACACTTATTATTTACCGATATATCAGGATATAAAACATCAACACATTTATCTTTTAGAGTTTTATAATCTTCTTCTAAAGGTGCAATAGTTATAGAATAATTTGCAATTACTTCTTTATATTTAGTATCATTATTTTTTAAATCTTCATAATACATATCTTTCATCACTACTTGATAAAGTTATCACGTTCCTTATTAAAGCTATCAATATGTTCTTTAAATACATCATAACTTTAATAACACTATCAATTTTTCTCTTTGACTCTATTTGGTCATTTCTATACCCTATTATAAAATAATAGATAATAACAACAACAACTAATAAAAAGAAAAACTATACCTAAAGCCCATAATACTTTTTTCTTAGAGTTCTTTTTTTCCTTAATTTTTTCTTAATTTTTGTTTTTTTCTTACTAGATTTATTATTATTCAATAGGCCTAATAAGATAACAAGAAGTAAAAACTAATCCTAATAAACCTAAAATAATAAATTTTTCTTGGTTGCTATTATTTGCACTATTCTTAGTATCTACCTTATTATATCTTTGAATAGTTTTTTTCTACCTCATCATAATTATATAAACTTTTTTCTACCAGTTTCAACATTTTCTCCATAAATTAAGAAAATCATCTTCCTTATTTAATTTATAACCAATATATTCTTTATTATCTATCTTTAATTTATAAGATTTATAACCTTTAGGAACTTGTTTTTCATCTGTTAAGATATGAATTGTGATATTTCCACTAGTTATTTGATTATATAACTTATAGTTGTTTTTTTTATTGATAGAAATTGATATTACCTTTATCATCTTTTAAAGCAACTTAGTTTTACTTTTAAGACTTTATTTTTCATAAGCTAAAACATCTTTATCATTTACTTTTTACCGTTGTCTTTTCAAAATGAGTGGGTACTTTACCTTCTAGTTCTTTTTTTCTTGTTGAACAAGAGTCATTTCTTTTTTTTCTATTTTAACTATTATTGATCTAATTCTTTAACGGTTACAGTTAAGTGATAAGTTTTAGTAGCACCATTTTCGGCTGTTACTGTAATATCAAAAGTATTTGCTCCTTCATGGACTTCTTTTTCCAAGACCTGTAATACTACTTTTTAGAATCTTCCTTACTTCCTTCAATAGTTATTTTTTCAACATCATGTTCTACTTCTAGGGAATAGATTAAGATTATTCTTATCAAAATTTGGTGATATTTGATAATCTTTTTACTCCAAGTTCTGCTAAATTATTATTCTTACTATAGTTAGCAAGTACAGTTTCTCTTTTAGTACAGTTGATAGTAGTAGAATCTTTTGGTGCTGTTCGTGTTTGTTCATCATAAGAAACAAAGTTTGAAGAAGCAATAGAGACACTTGTTTTTTCCTTCTTTTTAATGTTAAATTTATAAGAATAAGTCTTTCTTGTTTGACCAGGACTTTGAACATAGTCTACTACATGTGTTTGTCCACTAGTAAGAGTTAATATATCACTATCATAAGCAACATTAAACTCCCAAGCTCCAAGTCCTGATGGTTCATTAACAGTTACATTAACTGTAACTGTTCCTCCAACCACCCCACTGCTAGTTGTTCCTGCTACACTAATTGTTGCAGCATTAACTTCTTCTATACCACAAAAAAGAAAAAAGGAAAGAAGAAAGATAAATATTTTCTTTTTTTTGACATTTAAATCATCTCATTTCTGTTCTATTTTACTATATCCTAATAAAGTTTTCTGCATTCTTAATAAATCTACTACGGTGATTAAACCATCTTTATCTAAATCACTAGCAAGTAATTCAGCATCTGCTAAATTATTATTGCCAAGTAGATATTTTTGAATTCTTAATAAATCAATAATACTAGTTGTTCCATCACCATTATTATCACCATAAATAACTACTTTGTATTCTTTTGTTTCTTTTGAATTAGAAATAGTAATTATATCATTTGTAGCTAAAGCATCATTTTTATTATTACCATATTTATCTTTAACACTAACGACTGATAAGCCATTATAGATTGTTTTTAACTGATTTTCCAAGTTAGTTTTAGAAGTATTCATTTCTATTCCTGAAATATAGTTACTATTTAAGCGATAACTACTAGCAATAATTGCTTCATCTATCTTAATTACTGGAACTTCTTCTGGTGGAGTTACTGGTTTATCATCATCTGTTTTTGGAGTTTCGCTTACACCTGGCATATTTTCATAAACAGGAATTAAAAATTCATAAGTCTTATCTAATAAGTCATTATTTTTATAGCCTTTATAGATTGATAAGGCTTCGCTAGCTGGTGCTTTAATATTAGACATATATTGATGTGTATAAGTTGAGTTTAAAGCTGATGGACTAACATTGAATTTTTGAAAGTAAAGAGTGTGTTGATTAGCATTTATATAGCCATTAACAATATAAAGTGCTCCTCCAATAAGAGCTTTTTCTTTTTACTATCCCAAGGTCTCATATAACTAGTAACACTAGCATCATATCCACCATTAGCCCAGATTAGTCCTCTTATTACAGGGCTTTGATAACTCCCATAAGCACCAATATTATAAAAGTTATAAATACCACTATATTCTTGATCATTTCCACAGTTATTAAGTATTGTCCAGTTATCATTATTACGATAACGATTTGCACATTCATTATCTTTAGCAAAAGTAAATTTTTGCCCCATCTACCCAGTTGAACCATTAGCTCCTTTTTCTTGTCTTACCCGACTAGCAAGATAAGTAGGACTAGCTCCTGATTTATCAGCAGCTTTCATAAAGTAATTTACATATTCATCATTATCCATAAAAGTATTCTTTAAAATACTTTTTAGGGCATCTTTGTTTGAATTTCTTTTTATTGTATTGTAAATTTTCAAACATAAAGATTCCTTCTTCTGCTAAAAAGTTTCTAGGATCCATATAATAACCTACCGCACTAGAACTTGCTTGATACCAGCCTTTTTCTTTTACTGATTCGATATAGTTACCATAATCATCTTTTTTTCGTAAACTCTCATCACTTCCATTTACAAGTGATATTTCACCAATCGTTTCATTTTTTAATAGCTTCGTTATAATCTAAGTTAGTTTTAATAGCATTAAATATCCAATTTGGATGTTTCTCATGAAGGCTTTTTTAAGACTGATAGATAACTTTCATTAAAGCCTTTACTTAACATCTCTTTTTCAAAATCTCCATCTTTATCAATTTCTACTTCTTCTTTTTATTACTTGGTCGCTTGAACAAATATAACCAACAACATCTTGATAAGACACTTTATACCAAGCTGATTTGCAACCATATCCACTTTTATTATTTTTATCAAGTACTACTACTTTACTAAGAGTATTTAAAACTCCCTCATCACCAATAGAAGTAATTCTACTCCCACTTGGTTTATCTTTGAAAGCTTTAGGTGTATTTAAAACAATATATCTCTTTTGCATAAACAGTAGGCGTCATAAAAAATAGCACTAGGATAAAAAAGAGATAATTTACTCCATCTTTTCATTAAAGGCACCTCCTCTAGTATCTTGATTATATCATTAAATAAAAGCATATTTGTCCTATTTGCTCATATTTTGTATAAAACTTTACACTAGATTTTACTGTTATTTAGGGTGCTTTGTTGAAAGTATTGAAAAAATTAGCTATAATTATAGGGTATAAATGGAGGAAAAGTGTATGGAAAATGATGAAAAAAAAGTCCAAAAAAAAAGAAAAAAAAAGTATCGTTTTTGGTTATTTATTTTAACTTTAATAACGCTGTTTGCTAACTTCTTTGCTATCTATGAAATTCTTTTATTAGGTCCAGTTGAAGAAATCATCAGATATATTGTTATTGGAGTGTTTTTATTACTTGATTTAGTTTTCTTTTTTAAAGATGAAAAGAAGCGAAAGAAGAAAGAGAATAAAGCAAAGTTACTTACTTTTTTCTTAATTATTTATTTGTTACTTAGTTTACTTATTGAGTTGTCATTATGTATTTATATGGCAAGCTTGAAAATGTTAATAAGACATATGTAACTTATTCTAGTAGCTTAGTTACTATGGCAAATAGTAATATTTCTAGTATTAGTGAAGTAAAAAATACAAAGATTGGTTTACTTGATGATAAGTCTTCCCCTGATGGCTATATTATTCCAAAATCAATTATCAAAGAAAATAATTTAGATAATACTAATACTATTAAGAAATATGATGATTATAGTAGTATGGTTGCTGATTTATATGATGGAACTATTAATGCTATTTTTATTACTACTAATTATCCTAGTTTGTTTCAAGCTATTGAAACTTATCAAAATATAGCAACAGATACAAAGATTATTTATACTAAGGAAAAAGAAATTATTAAAGAGTTCCACTAGTAAAAGAGAAACTGCTTCTACTGGTAAGAGTATTAGTGATCCTTTTACAATTTTATTAATGGGTGTTGATTCAACTGATGAAGGGTTATCTAAGAATACTGTTGCAAATGGTGATTCTTTGATACTTATTACTTTTTTAATCCTAAAACTTTAAATGCAACTATGCTTAGTATTCCAAGAGATAGTTATGTGCCAATATCTTGTTGGAGTGGTACTCCTGAAAACAAAATTACACATGCTGCTGCTTATGGTACTGATTGTATGATGAGTACGATTGAAAATTATTTTGATGTAAAAATTGATTATTATGCAAAAAATTAACTTTCGTGGACTTGTATCCTTAGTTAATACTTTTTAGGAGGAATTGATGTTGAAGTTCCACAGAATTTATGTACTGATGATTCTAACCGAGAAGGATATGTCTGTATTAAAAAGGGCTACAGCACTTAAATGGTGAACAAGCTTTTAGTTCTTGCCAGAAATAGAAAGCAACTTGTTAATGGTGATTTAGACCGTGGGCTTAACCAACAAATTGTTATTCAAGGCCTTATTAATAAGGTTAAAGATATGTCTAGTGTTAGTCAAGTAATGGGTGTTTTGGATACCATTTCTAATAATTTAGATACTAACTTTACTACAAAACAAATTTTATCTTTTTTATGATATTGCAAAAGATATTACTAATAATGCCTTACAAAAAGATGATGCTGACTTATTAAATATTGAACAGTTATTCTTATCTGGTACTGGTCAAATGATTTATGATGAGCGAAGTAGACTTGTTCTTTGGGATTATATTCCTAATAAAGAAAGCAAAAAAGATATTGTCAATGCAATGAAAGTTAATCTTGGTAAGAAAGAACCGACAATGGTTAAAGAGTTTGCTTTTTTTCTATTAATACTCCTTATGAAAAAAAGTTGTAACTGGTACTGGTCCTTATAAAACTGCTTTTTAAGTATACTCTTCTTCCTAATTTTACTGGTGATACAATGGCTACTGCTCAGTCTTGGGCTTCTAGAAATGGAGTAAAAGTGAGTTTTAAAGGTAATTCTGGTCATGTTATTGCTCAAAGTTATCCAGTCAATAAGCGCGTTGATTTTAATTAGTGGTTCTGTTGTTCTTACTTTATCTGGTGGAAGTAGTGAATCTTCTAGTATTACTGATAGTAAACCAAATACAACTATTAAAGATAATACTACTAGTAATAGTGGTAATAACATCAAAGATGATAAAACAGATAATCAAACAGTACCTACTGTTCCTGATGATAAAAACGAAAAATGGAACTGATAATAAAAAAGAAGATACAACAGAAAATAATAAAAATGACAAAACTGATAATAAAAAAGATGAAAAAAAGATAACAATCAACCTAGTGAGTAATTATAAATTTCAAAAACTATAAGGAATACAAACGTTCTTTATAGTTTTTTTTCTTTTTGTTTATGTTAAAATAATTAGCATTGAAAGAGGGATTATAATGCTTGATAATGATATAAGAATAGCTCAAGAAATAGTTAGTAAAAGAAAAAGAATGTTACTTTTTGCCCTATCACAATAGTTCTTTTATTTATAGAACGACTAATGAAGAAATTAGTAAATACCAGTTTTTACTTAACAGAAAAGATACTATTCTTTCTGTCATCGCTTCTGGTAATCAAATTTTAGATAGCATCTTTGCAGGAAGTAAGAATATTACTGGTTTTGATATAAGTACTTTTTCCAAAGTATTATTTAAATTTACAGATAGCAGCGTTGCAATGTTTTTCTTTAGAAGAATTTATTAAATTTTTTCTATCAAGAGGTTGATGACTTAGATTATGATGATATGTATGGCGTTGTTCGTTGCGTCTTGGATAAAGATACAAAAACATTCTGGGATAGTTTACTTAATTACTTTGATTATAGTGATTTAAAAGATTCTACTTTATTTTCTAGTGAACCTTTTTCTACTACACAAGTCAAAAAGAAAGAATATTTATCTTCAAAGTAATGATAATTATTACAAATTAAGAGAACAACTTAGTACTGTTAATATAACTTATTTAACTGGTGATATTTTTAAGCTTGCTAATAATTTAGAAACTGGTTATGATTTAGTTAATCTATCATCCATTATGTATTACAATTCTCAGGATAGTTATAGAAAGTTATTATCTACTATCCCATTAAACTATGATGGCGAAATATTGACCTATCTTTTTATGATACTAATATTTTTTCACAATTAAATCTGCCTAACACTAGTTTTTATAATTTTGAAAATAGTAAATCTGGAATTATGATTTATAAAAGATAGTAAACTTTCAACTAATATTTACTGCTTTTACTTCTTTTTTATTGGGATATTAGTAATTTTAGATATTTCCTCTTGACTGAATCCATTGTTAATCATTGCACTAATTATTGCAGTTTGCTTTTGCATACTTCCTTGCTCAATTCCACGTTCAATTCCACACTCAATTCCACGTTCAATTCCTTGTTCAACTCCACGATTGAATCCATGCTGCTCACCAGCTTTAAAAGATATGTTTTTATACCATTTTCTATTTTCTCTCGTTCCAAATCGGCATCGTAAAGTCCAATAGTATTAATATCAAGCGAAGCTTTCTTCTTATTCTTCCAACTGCTTCCATTAAATCTTCATCTCCTTCTCCTAGTTTTTCTAAATCACTAACTTTATCAACTCTTAGTATAAGTAGAGCCTTTTCAAGTTTACTTAATCTAGCTCCATTATAGTATTTCTTAGCTAATTTTGGAAGACTGATATGATATTTTTTTAACTTTTCCGTTTCAATTTGCCTACTCTTTTTTTGTCAGTATAAACAAAATTCTAACATTGAATCATTACCTTTAAAATAACTAAAGTTATTTAGATTAATCTGTAAAAACGAATAAAGTGTACTATAATCATTACCAGAGTTTAAGCTTTCTCCTTCAATCTTTCCTAAATAAGCATCATTTCTACATAAATAACCACTCATAATACTTACCATTCATTTCAATATTGATTAATAACTTATCGATACCAACAATGAAATCAGAAATTTTCTTCTTCTCTTTAGCATTACTTAAACTAAGTTCATTATTTTTAATCACTAATTTACTTTTAATTTCTTCTTTTGATACTCCTAGAAATTCACTAATTAAAAAAAGAAAGGTAATTAGGACAAGAAGACATCACTATCTTAAAAACAGTATCTTGAGTAGCAGGTATAACTTTATTTTCTCGCAAGAGTTTTTCCTTCAATTTCAAAAAAACCCTATCATTACTTAAACTTACTATATTGCATCACCTCCTTTCTAGCAAGAGGTAACTTAACACATAATAAAAAGAAGAGCAAATACCGAATTTTTCGAAATTCACCCTTCTTTTTTGGCCGAAATTTACATTTTCAGCTATGAAATTTACTATTTTTAGGAAAAATTAACTCTGAATTTGCAAAATTAGCATTATCTAAAAATTTTTTCAAATTATAGTAATTTCTATAAAACAACTTTTTGATTGACATTTAAACGCATAATAGTTTACACTCTAAGTACGGTGATGAAATATGGAAATGGACTTTCATGAAAAAATTAAAGAACAACGAAAAGTGATGAATCTTACGCAAAAAGGAAATTGCCGCTTCTCTTGGAATAGGACAAGATTTATATTCAAGATATGAAAATGGAAAATTAAGCTTTCCATCTGTATTAATTCCTGAGTTATGTTATTTTTTTTAGAAATGAATCCAAATGAATTATTTGAATATGAACGTTATGTAAAAAATATACCATAGTACTAAAAAAAAAAGAAGGACTAGTTCCTTCTATTTCGTATAATCACAACTACTGCATTTAATTTCATTATTATGTTCTAAAAGTAACGAACCACAGTCAGGACACTTTTCTGCTAAAGGTTTATCCCTAAAAAGGCTGTTTTACATTTAGGATAATTGCTACAACCGTAAAAAGTTTTACCACGTCTTGTCTTTCGCTCTAGAATCATCCCATCACAATTAGGACAATGTGCTACTTCTATTACTTGTTTTTTTCTTCTTCTTAACATATTTACATTCTGGATAGTTACTACAAGCGGTAAATTCACCATATCTACCCTTTTCTTATAACTAAGGGATGAGAACATTCTGGACAAAGTTCCCAGTCTCTTGATCTGGTGCTTTTTCCATCTCATCAAAAGCTTTCTTCAACGCGTGGTTCAAACTCATCATAAAACTCTTTTAATACTTCGTTCCAAACCAAGTTTCTCCACTAGCAATCTTATCTAAGTCTTCTTCCATCTTACTTGTATATTCTACATTAATTAAATCTTTAAAGAACTCTTGTAACTTATCTGTAGTCTCCACTCCTATCTCTGTTGGATGGAATTTTTTTCTTCTAAAGTAACATAGGCACGTTGTTTCAAGGTATCAATCGTCTGAGCATAAGTAGATGGTCTACCAATACCTAACTCTTCCATTTTTTTAACAAGAGATGCTTCTGTATACCTTGCCGGTGGTCTTCGTAAAGTGTTGTTCACTAACTAAATCAGTGGCTTGTCTTAACCTCATCCTTAACAAAAATTGATAAGTAATTTTCTTCATTAGTTTCATATGTAGCATAGACTTCTAAATAACCTTTGAATATGATAACACTACCTGTCGCTTTAAAGTGATAATCATTATTATCAAACAATACTGTTGTCTGATTTACTTTAGCATCAGCCATCAAACTAGCTAAAGCTCTATAATAGATTAGACGATATAATTTAAACTCATTACTTGATAAATGACTCTTAACATCTTCTGGACGTCTTAGAATACTAGTTGGTCTTATACCTTCATGAGCATCTTGAACATTATCTTTTTCTTAGCTTGTTTGGGTAACCAATATATTCTTTACCATAAGTTTTTTTCAATATAATTAAAAGTATTATGAATAAACTCATCAGATAAACGAATAGAATCAGTTCTCATATAAGTTATTAATCCAGTAGTTTCACTACCAAGATCAATTCCTTCGTAAAGCTTTTGCGCTATCATCATTGTTTTCTTAGTAGGAAAACCTAATTTATTAGCTGCTTCTTGTTGTAGTGTTGACGTAGTAAAAGGTGCCTTACTTTTCTTATTCTTAAGTTTTTCTTCTACTGAATATACCTTATAAGTCAGTCAAACTATTAAGAACTTTATCAGCATCTTCCTTACAAGTAAGTTTAATCTCTTTATCTTTATATTCAAATAGATTAGCTTTCAACATCATCAAAAGAAAGCACTTATAGTATAATACTCTTCTTGTTTAAAAGCTTCTATTTCTCTTTCTCTATCAACAATTAGTTTTAAAGGCAACACTTTGAACACGTCCAGCACTCTTAGCTTTTATCTTAGATTGTAATAACTTAGATAATCTAAAACCAATTATTCGGTCAATATTCTTCTTGTTTCTTGACTCTTAACAAATTTTGATCAATCTTACCTTCATGTTTAATAGCTTCTAAAACACTATCTTTTGTAATTTCATGAAAAAAAACTCTTGAATAATCATCATCTTTTATATTTAAAGCTTCTTTCAAATGCCAAGAGATAGCTTCTCCTTCCCTATCTGGGTCGGTTGCAAGTATTATATGATCACTTTCTTTAACATCTTTCTTTAGCTCTTTAATTAGTTTACTTTTTGCCTTTTAAAGGAACATAATTAGGTTTAAAACCATCTTCTATGTCAACTCCTAGTCCTAATTTACCACTAGTTGCTAAATCTCTAATATGCCCTTTACTAGATACTACTTTATAATTCTTTACCAAGATATTTTTCAATAGTTTTACTCTTACTAGGACTTTCTACTATTACTAAGTTCTTTGTCATAAAGCTCCTCCTTTTCCATATTCTTATATCTAAAATTACTACTAATTGTCAATATTTTTTAAATTTACTTATTATTTACATATTCTTTAACAGGAGAAAAACTTTTACGATGTTCTTTAATAATACCATATTCCATAATCGCTTCAATATGCTTCTTAGTGGGATAACCTTTATTATGTTTAAAGTCATACATTGGATATTTTTATCTAATTCGTATAACATGTGATCTCTTGTTACTTTTGCTATAACACTAGCTGCTGATATTGTTATACTTTTTAAATCACCTTTTATTATTGATGTTGTTGGTATATCAATATCTAATTTCACAGCATCTATTAAGACATGTTCTGGTCTTAATTTTACAATTATTAATTGCCATCTTCATTGCTTTCTTAGTAGCATTTAAAATATTAATATTATCTATCTCTTCATTATCTACAATACCAATACCAATTCCTAAAGCTTGTTCCTGTATTTTTATAAAGTTCTTCTCTTTTTTTTTCAGTTAATTTCTTGCTATCAGTTAAGTGTGGTAAATTAAACTTTTCTGGCAATATAACACAAGCAGTAACAACTGGTCCTACTAAAGGACCTCTTCCCACTTCATCTACACCTGCTATTAAATTAATTCCTTTTTCTCTTAATTCTCTTTCATATTTATAATTATCTATTTCCATACCTCCCAAAGTGAAAAAACTTTTCCCTCCTAATAGGAAAAGTTTTATTGTAATCTTTCTTTAATTTTTCATAGCTAAAGCTTTTTGATCTGTTCTTCCTTTTACTTTAGGTGATAAGTATCCCATTACCTTTACCCATATCTTTCATACCTTTGGTTTATTTCATCTATTGCTTCACTAATTAATTGATCTAATTCTTCTTCAGTTAATGGTGCTGGTAAAAATTCTTTTTAGAATATTAAGTTCCATAGTTTCTTTTTCTACTAAATCACTTCTTGATGTTTTAGAATACTGTTCAATAGAGTCTTCTCTCATCTTTACTTGTTTTAATACTACACTTAAAACTAACTCATCATTAATTTCAACTTTCTTATCAATATGTTCTAAATCAACCGAAGCTTTTTAACCATTCTTAAGACATTAGTCTTTCTTTATTATGAGCTTTCATCGCTTCTACTATTTCACTTTTAATCTTATCATACATATTTAATCACGTCCCTTTACTTTCTCTTTTTTTGTCAAATAATATTTTTCCCACTTTTTTTACAAATGTATACTGATAAGTTTTTTAACTGTTCCATAGATACCATCTAATACCTGGGTTGTTAATAAGATTTTATCCCCTTCTTTTTAGCACTCTTTAATTTAATATTAATAGGTTCTGAATTATCTTCTTTAGTAACAATTACTACTATGTTCTTTCATTCATCATAAAAGCATATTCTTTTTTAGATACTTCAAAACTTTCTATATGGACACTAATATCTTTTCCATATAAATCTTTAACAGCTTTTTCTAAATCACTTTTCTCAACAAAAGTAACTAATCCATCACAAGTATAACCATCTTTTTTTACTATCTACTACCTCACAATTTATAGTTTCTTTATCATCTATATTCAATAAGCATAATATAGCATTGCTTTATTCTCCATTACATCTAGTATTTCTAAATCTTCATGTGCTATTTTTTTATATAGAGTTATTACTGTTTTATCTTTTAATGATAAATCACTAGTACCATCAGAACTAGTTCCTATTTTTTTTATAACCGTAATAGATAGCACCAACTAGTATTTCTAAATTATTACTGTTATAACTTTTTTCAAAGTTCCCTGTTTCACATTTTACACCTTCTTTTTCTTAATAAAGAATTTAATGATATATGATTCAAATATAATCATTATAACGATGAATATCCATGCCAGTATTTATATAAAAAGTCCATTTGTATAACTTCCTAATATACTTAAAATACTTTTTGGAATATATTTATCTATTACTGCTGATACATCTTGCAAGGGAATATTTTGTCCCTATAAATGTTAATATTCTAAGAAATATATCAGTAATTGCTATAAAGTAAACAAAACTAGAAAACTGTCTAAAAAACATAATAACTAGTAAAATTAGAACTATTAGTACAATTAAATCAATATACATAATAACCACCTTTCTCTTCTTCAACTAGATTATATCATAGATATTATAGATATGGGTTATTTTTTCTTTCTAATTCTAATGTTGTTTCTTCACCATGACCAGAATATATTTTAGTATCATCATTAAATTCCACTAGTTTTGTTAAAAGATTTTTGCATATCAGTTTCATGTTACCTGTCGGTAAATCTGTCCTACCAATAGTTTCTTTAAAGATAAAGTCCCCTACAAATAAAAATTTTCTTCTCATTAAAGTAAAAGCTAACTGAATCACTACTATGTCAAGCTCCAACATGGTCAAAATGTGAATGTGTTACTAATATTCCCAATAATTTAGTAGAACCCATCGCTTCTTTTATCTTATCAGCATCTGCTCCTGGGTCTATTAATAAACATTTATCATCAATTTTTAGTACATAACAGTTTTTCATCTAATGTTCCAGTTACCACTCTAACTATTTCCATCTTTTATTCCTCCTCATTCTATCTACTAGAATAATGAAAATACTAAATTTTGTCAAGAACTACTATTTAATATTGAAATAACATCATAATAACTGGTCTTATAGTTTATATCACTAATAAGTCTTAATACCAGTCTCATTATATTCTATATAATCACTTAGATTCTTATCGCACCACTCTCTACTAGGTTCATTACCTTCTCCAAACATTAAAGTTAAATCAATAACTTTATAATTAAGCGTATAAGTTGGTGACAACTCAGTTGTCTTAGGAAATAGATTATATTGAAGATAACTAGAATATTTAGTAATTTTATTTATATCTATATCATCCGATAATCTATAATAATACGAATACATATTATTATTTAGTTTTGAAAAGAAAGAGTGGAATATATAGGTTTGTTGTTGTAAGAAAACTCTACTTGGTCATTAAAAGTAGGACAGTTAGATACATAGTATCCATAGTAAAAGATGTTTAACAGATTCAGGAGTTGGAATTATGTAGAGTCCAAACCATTTATTAATACCAATATAATTTATAGACCAAGTTCTTGTTGAAGAATCATAAATATGATTAATTTTATCACCATCATTTTCATTTCCAAAACTAACTTTTTTCCATATTAACTAAATTATTTTTCATTACATAGTATTTTCTACATTCTCCATCAATAAATGAATCTCCTCCTGCATCTTGACACTTTTTTATTTAAACTTTCTTCACTAGTAGATATTCCCCTCTATCCTTAGTTTTGCTTTAAAGACTTTTATTTTCTTCTTCTATCGTCATATCACTAGAAAACCATAATCTTAATTTATAGTTGATAGTTTGTTTACTGTTAATTATTCCACTTTCTAGTTTTTGATTTCCCGTTAATGATTTAGCTATATTATTAGATTCATCTTTTTCTAAACTATAATGAATATATTTTTGATTAATTCTAACATCACCATCGTCTAGTGGTTGGTCATCTAAATAAATTGTATATTGCGATGAAGCTACTTTTCCATTATTAGTTAATTTAAATGCATAATAATTATCCAAATTAACTCCTTCATCATCAGATAGTGGTCCATCTGCTGATACAGTTATTGCATTACCTTTTGATTCATCTAATACAAGTGATAAACTTCCTACTTTTAAGATACTTTCTTTACTTGCAAAGAAACTAGTTTGCAAAAAAGCATAAGATATTCTAGTGTAATAGATATTAATATTACAAGTATTATGATTAAAAATATATTTTGTCTTTTAGATTTCATCTTTTTATAACCTCTTTTCCTATTAAGAAACACAAAAAAAACAGAATAAGTTACTCCTATCCCGTCATTTTTACATTATTAAAGAAAGTGATTTTATTGTTTAATAAAGTACCCCCCAGGTTAATTGTTTGTTAACTTTAGAAAATTGATACATACTAAACACCTACTTTCTATTTTTCATATCAGTATCTTCGACATCTTAATAATATCATAATATTTGATATTTAACAACTAAATTATCTTGATAAGATTTCATTATAATTTTCCAAGAAAAAAATAATCTTGATTTTTTAAAATCACATACAAAATAATTATTATTTAAACCATTTAATATTTTCAAGAAAAAAAAGAATTATAATAATTAGTTTTAAGTCTCATATAACTTTTCTTCACAGTTAAAGAACCAATTTCATCATGGCCTGGCTCGTTATAGTAATGTGTTCCTTTTCGTTTACTATAAGGAATAGACTGATGATATTTAATATAGATATGTTGATTTAGTTTATCATTATCTATTTTTTAGTTATTTTGACGAAACAAACTATAGCCGTATTTAGCATTTTCTTCTCCTAAAAAATAAATTTGTTCTAATATCTGATAAAGAATAGATGGCTTTTCTTGATACAAACTCTTAAATTCATCCTTAATTTCAAAAATAAAAAAACTCTCTCATATAATCACCACTAAAATCATATCAAGAGAGCCATGAGATATTTGTCGAATTATTTTAGTAAAATATCGATTTAAAGGAGACCTCGTCAAGTTTACTTTTTAAAATTTTTCTGATAAAACATATGGATTTAAAGCAGTTCCATCTCCCTTAGTTACTTGTGTATCAGCCTTTGGGTTGATAACTGGACGGACCCCGAAGGAATTCTCGACACTACCCCAATGATACAACATGCCTGAAGGATACATGTCCCAAACGAGCGCACTAGAAATCGGAATTGAAGTGAGACGGAGACAGCGTCAGAAGTTTTTTGTCCATTATATAGATAATAATTACTATTTGGTATATTGTGTACACCACCAGCCATTGCTGCTTCGTCTACTGTGATTAGTGATATGGGATAATCTAACTTAGTACTTACATTTGATACTTTAAATTTATCATTATCTTGAGCACATTTTAAGCTTGGTGTTCTTCTGTCCAACAAACGGTCGTATGCTCCATAAAATGTATATGAATCTAATTTATAACCCGAGCCGTCCAAAATGCTTCTATCGTTACAAAATGTTTCATCTGCTAGATATGATGCATAACTTGTTAGATTATTCTTAAACCAAGTATCTAAGGTGTTTTTTTTATAGTAGAATTTGTTGTATTTGTTACGGCATCTGAATAACTATCACTACTATAGGAGATTTTTTACTGTCATTTGTGTGGTATCATTTTTGATATCCTGTTACTTTATAAACTACATTACAACTAGTATTTAAACAACTATATAAGTTTTCTGCTACTATTTCATCATGATTATCTTTCCAAGTTAATTGCTTAATAGTACCAGCTTCGGCAGATTTCGTCGGAAGAGGCCTCGCTTCAGGAGAAAGTTCCTGTCAGGAATATTTATTTAATCTGCACATCTGCCAAGGTAAAAATGTCATTGACATTTCATTGTTTTTAAAAATACCATATTTTCGAGCTCAAGAAAGAAAGGATTTTAGCCATGTGGCTGGACGTAAACGTACAAAACCAGCGGGACTCCACCAGGCATTCATAATGAAGCACCACCGAAATGTTGGTGCTCTATGTTCTACGCCGCAAATCCGCATCAGCCACACCTAGCAAATGATGCAGGAGATTGACCGGATGAGCGAAGGGAAAATCACCTTCAACACCCTCTATCCAGGCCATCTACCGCCTGCAGAGTTTCCACTATGTGTGAGGGAAGAGGGGAAGATTGGTATCGGAGAACAATCAGTTCGGTCTACTTCGCCATCAACGAGGCCGGGGAGGATTACCTCCAGAGAGGCGATCATATGCCACTTACGGAAAACTACCGCCGCCGTAGACCGAGCCAAGACGAAGTCAAACAGAGTGGAGGAGTGATTTCCTAAGATGCTGGCAGTGCCGCTGACCGATTATACGAAGAGGTCCGTCGCTTTATTGCCGTCTAACTATTTGACTTGCCGGGCGGTCAGGATGATCTCCTTTTTCGATGTGAACCGGCAAGTGATGGTTTAAATGCAGATCTTCTGACTTAGATTTTGATGACCTTATTTGGAAGATTTGGCTCGTCGGTTGTGAACCTTAATGTGCAGCA
>VOFC01006627.1_pt1 | contig 17569 bp, 34 predicted proteins | sample 5384161 | NCBI WGS metagenome assembly VOFC01 (sample SAMN12384722, study PRJNA508395) | human gut metagenome | isolation source: healthy gut B | host: Homo sapiens
GCTGGATGCCGGAGCCAATGATTATCTGGCAAAGCCTTTTCATTTGGAGGAGTTGAAGCAAGAATACGCAGTCTTACCCGTCGTCAGTTTACACAGAATGATGTGGTTCTTACCTGCGGTAAGATTTCCTTTGACACTAAGACCCGTATCGCCTCGGCTGACGGTCAGGAGCTGTCACTTACCCGAAAAGAAATCGGAATACTTGAATACCTACTTCTTAATCAAGGGCGCCCCGTCAGTCAGGAAGAACTGCTTGACCATGTATGGGACAACAGCGTGGATAATTTCAGCAATTCTATTCGGGTACATATTTCCGCACTGCGGAAGAAGCTGCGTGCCGCACTCGGTATCGACCCTGTTCGCAATCGCATCGGTGAAGGGTATGTTATGGAGGAAGAAAAAGTATGAAAAAGCTGTCCTTGCAATGGCGGATAACTATGATGACGGTACTTCTTATCGGAACAACCTGTGTTTTTATGAATGTTCTGATCGGATATTCCGGCAGGCATTATATGAATTCCATAGGCTCTTATATTACGGGCTACGGGGATACGGACAGGGGAGAACCTGAGTATTTTGATCCCGAGCAAAAGAAGCTCGACGAGGAATTGACCATTGTTGTACACGGGGCGCAGGAATCATTTATCACCACTAACTGGTATATCACGGCAGCGGTAACGGTCTTCGGCGGTGTGCTTGCGTACTTTTTAAGCGGACACGCGCTGAAGCCACTGCGCACTTTTACTTCTCAAGTGGAAAAGGTTCAGCTGAACAATCTGACAGATATGAAGATCACCGAAGATGTTCTGCCGGAGTTCCGGCAATTCAGCCGGTCGTTCAATCAGATGCTTGAACGTCTTGATGAAGGCTTTACCGCGCAGCGGCAGTTTACGGGGAATGCCGCTCATGAGCTGCGCACGCCGCTTTCGCTTATGCAGGCACAGCTTGAACTTTTTTCTGCAGAGCATCCCGAGGTATTGCCGGAAACGGCGGATTTTCTGCGCCTGCTGCGCGAGCAGACCGAACGTATGACTCAAATGACGAAAACTCTGCTTGAAATGAGTGAGCTCAAGACGGTACCCTGCACTGACCGTATTGAATTGGCTCCTATGGTTGAGGAGATCTTTGCCGACCTTGCTCCGCTTGCGGACAGAAACGGCATAATCCTTGAAAGCAAAGGCGACGGGGTTATGATCGGCAGTGACACGCTGATTTACCGTATGCTCTTTAATCTGACTGAAAATTCCATACGCTACAATCGCCCGAACGGGATGGTGCGCATTATGATTACCGATGAAAAAAATCGGTTAGTCATTCGGGTCACAGATACCGGCTGCGGCATACCGGAGAAATACAGAGAAAGCATCTTTCAGCCATTTTTCCGGGTGGATCGAAAACCGCAAATAAATTAAAGGAGCACTTACTATGAAAAGCAAAACCGTATTTACATCACCCACTCGTACTTGCGCTGGAGCATTGTTACCAGTTTCGGCAAATGCGAAGAAGTCGGGAGAATTGCGAACGATGCATTCGCCGCAGAGCCTTTCAGGCGAATGTCGGACAGCCGCTTGAAGGCTTTTGTTAAAAATCTGAGCTTGAGCGAACAGGAGAAATCGGCTCTGCTTGCAGACCTTGCCGAGATCGAAAAGGAGAATCAGATCAACGAAATCTACTCCCGAATGACAGATAAAAACGAGAAACAATCCCCTGCGAAGAAATCGACACCCTTGAGAAAAACTCACGGCGGTTCTCGAAAGAAACTCAGAGCTTTGGGAGCGCGTCAACGATGAGTATGATGAAAAATTGCGGCAAACGAGCCGGACATGAGCTTTTGTACTGAGCGAAACGACCTTGCGGTCTGCGAAAAACGCACAGAGCCGTGTCCGATGGCACGGCTCTGTATCGGTTTTGGGAGGCACATGAAACAGCTTATCTATATTGCGGAGGATGAAAAAAAAACATTAGAGAAACCTCTTCGGAAGTTCCTTGAGAATGACGGGTATGAGGTGTGTGCTTTTGAAACCGGAGACGCGCTTTTAGGTGCGCTTTTTAAAAGACGCGCCGATCTTGTTATTCTTGACATAATGATGCCCGGCACGGACGGACTGACCTGCTGCCGCCTCATCCGTGAAAAAGGATAGCGTTCCCATCATTCTTTTGACGGCAAAGGATACCGAATACGACTACGTCAACGGTATTCTGCAAGGCGGTGACGACTATCTGACCAAGCCGTTCCGCCCGACGGTCCTCTTGATGCGCGTTAGATCTCTTCTTCGCCGCGTGGAGATGGAACGAGGCGGGGATCCGACGGACAGGGATATCACCGTCGGAGATCTGCGCTTTTTCGGGTGATGAGAAGCAGCTTTTCTGCAGAGAAAAACCTCTTGCACTTTCCCCGAATGAGGCTGAAGATGCTTCTTTTTCTGATGCGTGGCGAGGGCAAAGCCGTTTTCGCGCGATGAGCTGCTCACCCACATCTGGGGATACAATGGCGAGGTGGAGACCAGAGTGACCGATGAAACGCTGCGCCGCATACGCAGCAAGCTCTCCTCGGCAGACAGCAGGGTGCAGATCGAGACGGTCTGGGGCTACGGCTACCGCCTGCGATCGGACGGAGGCGGAAAATGAAGCATATAAGAAGAAAAATCACCGTATCCGTTCTCGGCACGATGCTGTTTGTTTTTGCGGTGCTGCTTGCCACCGTTAATATCTTTATCCCGGAATATCTGACATCAGAGGCGCAGAAGGCGATACTTTTGGAGGACGAGCGTAAGGACCGATCCCGTTTACCGAAACGACGGACGATGGGGAGAAGCATTTTCTTACATCCAGCGTCCGGTATCTTGAAGTTGAAGAGGACCTTACAGAGTCCGGACACCTTTCAAAATCTGAATATCAATTGCGGAAATACTGCCGGAAGGAAAAGCCGACCGCTGATGGATTCCATACACTGAAAACCGGCGGCAGCCGATTTGTTTTCCGCATATCACAGGTCGAAGCCGATGAATATGAGGATGCATATTCGTACGTTCTGTATGTGGATGTCGGAGCGGTCATGCAGTATTCGGCTTATCTGAATGCTGTTTTTTCGCGGTGCTGGCAGTGCTCAGCGTGCTGGTCTGTCTCTTTGGCTGGAAGCTCGGCGGCTATGTTGAAAAGGCACACGAATCCCAGAAATGGTTTTTCCAGAATGTGTCGCACGAGCTGAAAACGCCGATGATGGCTGTTCAGGGCTGCGCGGAGGGCATCCACACCGGGTTCTTGATCCTGTCGGGGCATCCGGGATGATTCTGGAAGAGGCGGAACAGATGTCCGATTTGGTAGAAGAGCTGCTCGCGCTCTCCCGATTGGAGTCGGGACAAGCCAATGCGGAGTTCCATTCGATGGATGTCCGTGAGCTTTTATATGACTGTCTGCGCAGCACGGAACAACTGGCGGAGCAGAGAAAACTGTGCATCACCCCATGCTTTGACGGAAAAACCTGTTTTGGTAAACTGCGATGAGGTTCAGCTCCGCCGTGCGTTTACCAATATCATCACCAACGCACTGCGGTATGCAAAGGGAAAATACAAATTGAATGTAAGGCAGACAGAGGAAAAAGCCATTGTTCGTATCCGTGACGATGGAGAAGGCATTGCGCCGGAGCTTTTGCCGCACATTTTCGACCGTTTTTTTCAGCACCCGTAAGGGTGGTGCCGGGATCGGGCTTTCGCTCGCAAAAGAAATTGTGTCATTGCACAAAGGCACAATATCCGCGTCAAACGACGGCGGCGCAGTGTTTGAGATCGGTCTTCCCCTGAGATAAACGACGTAATTGTTAATGTTGTTCGGGTTACAGATAATGTTATGAAAACAAAACCTAAAGAGAAAGGAAACCATACCATGAAAAAGATCATTGCAATTGCACTTGCTGCCGTCTTTGTCCTTTCTTTTGCAGCCTGTGCAAAACAAAACGGTGAAAGCGGGACGACCACGCCTTCCGATGCCCCAAAGGGCAGGTCAAAAGTGCTTTGGAAATTCTTGAAAAGGTCTGGAGCAAGTATTCAGCCGACGAAAAATTTCCCGCAACAGGCGGTTCCGGAAAAAGCATATGAAGGAAGATATGCCCGGTAAATTCGATGTTTCCGATGCAGAAGCCCTTGACTTTGAGCTTGGCTTCCCGAAGGCGAACGCTTCTGAGATTGACGACGCCGCATCGCTTATGCATATGCTTAATCAGAACAACTTTTCCTGCGGCGTATACCATGTTAAAGGCTCCGGAAACGCCGAAGCACTTGCAGGTAAAATTAAAAGAAAACATTCTTGCACGCCAATGGCTGTGCGGATTTCCCGAAAAGCTCGTTATCCTGACCGTCGGCGATTATATCGTTTCCGTGTTTGGCGCCAGGGAACTGACAGACACCTTTACAGCAAAGCTGTCCGCTGAATACAGTTCGGCAAAACAGCTTTTCGATGTGCCTATCGCATAAGACAGAGCCATGCTGTTTTCAAGTATAACGTTCTTGTACTGCTTCCTGCCGTGCGTTCTGCTCGTGTATTTCGTTGTTCCCGACCGTGTGAAGAATACCGTTCTCCTTCTTGCGAGCCTGTTATTCTACGGTTGGGGAGAGCCGAAATATCTCGTTTTTATGCTTGCGGCGGTAACGCAGTCGTACGTTGCCGCGCTTCTCGTTGAACGCTTTCGCGGGACGAAAATTGCCAAGCTGGCGCTTGCCGTTTCGACGGTCGCCAGTCTCGGTCTGCTTGCATACTGCAAATATGCCGACTTTTTTATCGGAAATTTCAATGCGGTAACAGGTCTTTCCATCCCGCTTCTGAAGGTGGCTCTGCCGGTAGGCATCAGTTTTTTTATACATTCCAGATCCTGAGCTATGTCATAGATGTTTATCGCGGCGATGTGCCGGCACAGCGCAATTTTATCGATCTTGCGATGTATGTGGCGATGTTCCCGCAACTGATAGCCGGTCCCATTGTCCGCTATTCAGACATTGCCGGGAGCCTAAAAAACAGGAAAACAACGCTTGCCGACGCGTCGGAGGGATTACGCGCTTTTCCGTCGGTCTTGCAAAGAAGATACTTCTTGCAAATTCGGCGGCACTTCTCGTATCCGAATTCAAGGCGTACGGTGAGAAAACCGTGCTGTTTTATTGGCTATACGCCGCAGCATATATGTTGCACATCTATTTTGACTTTTCCGGATATTCCGATATGGCGATAGGACTCGGGCGTATTTTTGGATTTCGTTTTTGCGAAAACTTTAACTATCCGTATATCTCCGCAAGCATTACGGAGTTTTGGCGCCGTTGGCATATATCTCTCGGCAGTTGGTTTCGCGACTATCTTTACATTCCCCTCGGCGGAAACCGTGTAAAGCCTATACGGCACATTTTTAACATTCTTGTCGTCTGGGCAGCTACCGGCTTTTGGCACGGAGCTTCGTGGAATTTCATTCTGTGGGGGCTTCTTTATGCAATACTTTTACTGTTTGAAAAATACATTCTGCACCCGAAAAGACGGCATGCCGTGCCTATGCACATCTACACGATGCTGTTTGTCGTGCTCGGTTTCGTACTGTTCGATTCGGCAAGTATTGCCGACGCATTTATGAGCTTTAAGTCCCTGTTCGGGCTTGCCGGAATCCCCGCCGTGAACACGGCTTCGCTTTATTATCTGAAAAGTAATCTCGTACTGCTTATTATAGCTGCGCTCGGCGCAACCCCCCTGCCCAAACGGATTTATGAGAAAATCGGAGGGACGGCGGGCGGAAGCAGGGCTCTTACCGTTTTAACGCCGATAGCGACGGTCGCGTCACTTGCCGTATGCACGGCGTATCTGATCGACGGTTCGTTCAATCCGTTCGTTTATTTCCGGTTCTGACTTGCAGATTCAAACCTTTCCCCGGAGGAGTATTATGAAGAAAGCCCAACAAATACTTACATTGGTTTTGTCACTTGGTTTCATTGCGGTTTTTGCTGCTTTGTTTTGGATTTTGCCCGATGCCGATGAATCGACAGTCGAAAGACGGCATCTTGCGAAAAAGCCCTGCGCTGTCCTTTTCGTCGGTTGCAAACGGCAGCTTTATGAACGGCTTTGAAAACTATATGCTCGATCAGTTTCCGCTGCGGGACGGCTTTCGAACACTCAAAGCAGCCGCAAATGCAAAGGTGTTTATGCAAAAGGATAACAACGGACTTTATTCCGTCGGAGAGCACCTCTCAAAGCTGGATTTTCCGACGGATTTCGACTCGGTCGATCGTGCCGCACAGCGTTTTCGGTATGTATATGACGCTTACTTGAAAAGTCCCGGAGTAAAAACATATTTGTCAGTGATACCTGATAAAAATGTTTTTATTGCATCGCCAAACGGCTATCCGGACAAGGATTACAAGGCTATTGTCAAACGCCTCGAAAACGGATTTCCGGAGGCAAGGCATATTGATATTTCAGGGCTTCTGTCGGCTGATGATTTCTATTACACCGATTCACACTGGCGCCAGGAAAGAATACTGAAGGTTGCCGACGAAATTGCGGACAAAATGGGCGCGGAGCGGATGGGAAAGTGTGAAAAGCATGACGCGGGCGTTTCTTTTTACGGCGTCTATTACGGTCAGGCAGCCCTCCCACATGCACCGGAGAGGCTTTTCTATCTCAATAACGCGGTGATACGAGGCCTTAAAGTGTATAATGCCGAAACATCGTCGGACATTCCTGTTTATGACCTCAGCGCTGCCGCAGGCAGAGATCCCTATGAAATGTTCCTCGGCGGCGCACGCTCAATCATCAGGATCAAAAATCCTGAATGCCGCGAAGGAAGGTCGGCTCATCGTTTTCCGGGATTCGTTCGGCAGCAGTATAGCACCGCTTCTTACAGCGGGCTATTCCGAAATAACGCTTGTCGATATCCGCTATATCTCGCCCTCCTCTCTCGGAAAGGTGATTGACTTCACGAAAGCGGACGATGCGCTGTTCCTTTATTCCGCGTCGGTCATCAACAACAGCGAGACGATAAAATAATTCGGAACTGCATTTATGACGAAAATGAAAAAGCGGATAACACGACGGCATTATTACAAAGAGAGCGCCGGATGCTTTTTAAGATTTAAAGTCAAGGTAGGCTGCTTGAAAAGTCAGGCGCCAAGGCACGGATGCGCAAGCCGTCAATGTTTGTAAGCTCAATACAACCCTTTGATTTGTGAATCAGTTTTTTGTCATTTAGCTTTTTCAGAGTTTTGATTACTCGCTCACGGCTTGTTCCGATGTGCCGTGCAGTATAGTTGGAAAAATGCCGGGTAAAGGTGTATATGCGTTTTTCCGTACCTGTCGTATTCGGCCACAAGAAATACAAAATATCCGGAGAAATTGGAAAAGCTGTACGAGTATTTGTTTGGTGAGGGCAACCGCATTTTTTTGCAACCATATCGAAGCGAAAAGGATATTTTGAGAAGCTATAAAAATCTAACAACAATAAATAAAAAACTCTTTTGGAGGACTGTCGTATGACAAAAAACAAAACATCAAAAGAATACTGTTCATTGTTGGAGCGGTGCATTGTGCTGCATTTTCGCAGTAATTCTTGTCTGTAACCTGACAATAATTATAAAAGGCGTTGTAAATCCGAAGGTTCCGCCGTCGGTATTCGGCGTTACGCCGATGGTCGTGCAGTCGGGCTCCATGAGCGGCAATGCCGAGGATCATATTGAAGTGGGGGACCTGATCTTTACGGTTAAGCCCGATACGGACAAGCTGAAAGCCGGCGACATCATTTCTTATATGGACGGTAATATCGCCGTAACGCACCGTATTATTGAGGTGCAGACCGACGCGGACGGAAAGCGCAGTTTTGTAACCAAAGGGTGACGCCAACAACACCGAGGATCCGGCAGTCGGTGAGGACGCTGTATTCGGACTGTATAAGGGGGCGCATTCGGGCTGGGTGATTTCGCCATGTTCCTGCAAAAGCCGCTGGGTATGGCGGTATTTATCGGTATTCCGGTGTGCGCATTTATCATTTACGACATTATCCGCCGCCAGAGAAGCTCCGGTAAAAAGGATAAGGAAACCGAGGAGCTGAAAGCGGAGCTTGAACGGCTGCGTGCCGCTGCGGGAGAAAAGAGTTCTGAAAAAGAAGACGGCGGCAAAACATAATAAACGGTATATTCCGCGAAGTCGGTGCCACAGCCGGACAAAGCGGTGATATATATGAGGGTAGGGTCCTCACGTTGAGGCGATTTATCTCGTCTCACAAAAGCCAAATGACGGTGTTTTATCGTCTCAACAAATATTATATCAGGAGGAATGTTCCATGACTTTAAAAAGAATTGGACACTGAGAGCAGCAGTTCTCATGCTTGCTCTCGTACTTATCACCTCATGCTTTGTCGGAGGCACCTTTCGCAAAGTATGTGACCAGCGATAATGCGGCGGATCTTGCCAGAGTAGCCAAGTGGGGAGTGAGCATCACGGCTCATCCAACCGGGCGGTGTCTTTGCCAAAGAGTATGACGCCATTGCAGGCCAGGAAAACACCGTTGTTGCCGATGACGGCAAAACCAATGTAGTAGCTCCCGGTACAAAAAGGAAAATGCCGCACTGGTAGAACTGAGCGGCAAACCGGAGGTGTCCGTAAAAAGTCACCTATAGTGCCGAGTACTTTTAGGCTGGACGGCAATTGGGTAAGCGATGCAAACGATACATTCTATTGCCCGTTGATTATCAAGGTTACAGGTAAAGTCGGCGATACAGTCAAGACTGAAACCATCAAATGTGCGGAGGAAAAGGCGAGTGCGGATGATGTCGCAACAGCCGTAAAGAACGCTGTTGCTGCCTGCAGTGCCACCTATGGGCCCCAACACGGATCTTTCCACGGTGGCCGGTGACGGCTTGAAAATCTCCTGGGAGTGGCCTTTTGATGGAGGAAATACAAATCTGGGTCAGACCGATGAGAAGGATACATATCTTGGCAATCAGGCTGCCACGGCTGCCGGTTTAAATATACCTGCTATCCACATTCCGGTGACAGCTACCGTAACTCAGATCGACTAAGGCTCTGATTATACGGCTTTCGTACAGTTGTATATCCCCCGTCATGTGGCGGGCGGGGATATTCGGGTTGGGCGCAGAGCTCCCTGACATCTGTTTGCCGGGAGTCCTGCATATGTCCCGAACCCCTGCAACCCTGCCGTTTTGCCGGATAGCTCGGTTGCTTTCAAACGAGGTGGCGTATGAATAATTTCTGAAAAACTGCGGGAATGGATGTTTCCCACGGTCCTGATACTCTTTTTATATTACAGGTCATGCTGCTGCCGGTGATGATAGGTCTTACCTATGCCGTACCTGCTGAGAGACCGAACACGTCCTTACCTATAGGACAGGCTTGCTTGTTTGGGATAAGGCTGTTTCGGTGCGCCCGGACGGTTCGGCAGAGCTTTCGTTCTTTGAAACGCTGTATAAGAATGTAAACGCCGATAACGCCGAAAAGGTGCTGGCACCCGTACCGAAAAAGGATAGCGTAATCCGCTTAAAAACGATACGAACAAAGAGATAACCTATACCGCCGTGCTTTATTCGCTTTCAACCTCGCCTGAGCTTGACATCGGTGCGGCTTTTCGGGAGACGGCTTTTCGGATACCTCCCGGTATACGCTCCCCGACAGCATTAAGTGAGGAAACTGTGATCCGCGTCGTCGGAGGAAGGCTTGACGCAAAAAGCTGCAGGACTTTGGCATCAACTGGTTCTGGAATTATGAAGCCGGTGCAAATGTTGACGAACGGGATCGTGTTGACACTTATCTCGGCAATAAAGCTGCAAGCGGGCAAAGCGGATGAAGCAAAGCTGGGATTTTATATTGTCATCCGTGACGGCGGTGATATCATGCCTTCTCCGCAGACAGGAGACAATACCATGATCGGCGCCTATGTTGTTTTGCTGATCATCAGCGGCGGAATGTGCCTGTTCCTTTGCCATTACCCGAAAAGGAGGGAAAAGGTTGAAAACTGAAAAAGCACTGGCCGTTTTGTGGCGTATCCTTCAGATCCTGATACTTGTGATCGTAGGTATTGTTCTGCTTGCCAATCTATATCGACTGGCGGCAAGGGAGATATTTAAGGTGGATGCTTCGACCGTGTTCGGCTATTCCTCCGCCGTGGTGTTGACCGGCAGCATGAGCGGCACCATAGAACCGACGATTTGATTATCACCCATAAGCAAAGCGATTACAGGGTCGGCGATATTGTGATGTATCAGACCGACGGCACGCCGGTGACCCACCGCATTGTCTCTGAAAGCGATAAAGGTTACCGCACCAAAGGCGACGCCAACAATACCGACGACGGCGCGGATATACCGAAGAAGGATGTAGTCGGGAAAGTGGTGCTGGTGATTCCGAAAATCGGGGCGGCTATCCGCCTTGCGCGAACGCCGATCGGAATGCTCAGCCTATTTGTTGCGATCTTTTTGATTACCGAGTTGCCGAATTTGATCGGATATATTCGCCGTAAGGGCAAAAAACAGGAGAACTGAAATTAAACAAAGGAGGCGGAAAATGATGCACAGTGAAAAACCAAAAACGAAACCCGAAATTCCGGCTTTTTTCCGCCGTTTTGCTTTATCTTGTGCTGATTGACGTAGCGGTATCCGGAGTAACATTTTCAAAGTATGTAACCGGGACAACGGTGGGAGATGCGGCAAGAGTGGCAATTATGCGCGATATCACCGTTACCGAAACCGGAAATTTCGCAGAGACGGATAAGTGGGTCATTACCCTCGGCGTTGATATGATAAAAAATGCTGTTGTGAATTTCGAGGGCAGTGAAATGGCGTGCTATGTGTTCTGCGAAATAAAAACGACAGGCTGGAGCAGAATGAATGATAATTACAGCTTTTTTTTTTCCGGCGGTAACGAAAACATCCTCGGCTGGGCGGTAAATAACGGTTGGAAATTTCTTTCCGCAACGGGAACGAAGCAGTGTATTATCGTATAGTCGGCGCCAATGCCGTGCTGCAGGAGGATGTGTTGGCGGAAGGCGGCAAAATAACCGTCAGCGAGAATATCACAAAAACACAGCTTGACAGTTTGCCGAAGGATATGCAAATTAAAATCAGCGCCACGGCGGTGCAGTATAACGGCTTTTCCGAGGGTTCGGCAGCTGAATATACGGAAGAACAGAGAGCCTTGGCTGCATGGAACGCCGTGAAAAACAAATAATGCCCCACAGGAAAGCAGGTGGATAGTATGAAAGGAAGATATCGGGCAAAACATTATAGAAATACGGAACATACAGGGTTCAGAAGACTTCTTTCGGTTATTCTGTGCCTTTGCCTGCTTACGTCTGTTTTTCAGTTACAGTTGATAACGGCAAATGCCATTACAAAGCTTGATTCGGTGACGGTTACACATGAAGGCAAGAAAACAGAAAAGCTGACTCTGCCTCAAAACGAAAGGACCACCCTCAAAGCCGAATGCTCTCCGAATACGCAGAATGTTGCCTATCAATGGCAGATACTTGCGGATATCAAATCAGAGCTTTGGGTGAATATTTACGACGCGACAAGGCAGTCGATGTCGCTGTCCTACGCTATGCTCGGCTCGCTTTTGGACGAATCGGGCAGCGCCTATGTCCGCTGCAGGGCAACAACAGGTGAAAACAGCCTATATTCCGAGGCTGTCTGTGTGACGGTTGCGTTTAATGCTCACAGATGCCGAACCTGTTGCTGTGCTGAACGGTAAATCCCCGTGCGAAAGGCTTTCGCCCGTGCGCCGAAGAGCAACGGAATATGTGGATATTTCCATAAATTACTTAGATGCCGTGTCCGGTCAGCCTATCTACACGGGATTTACGGCGCAGATAGAGTACGGCACTTCCTATTACAATACAGTTATTTCGCCGACCTATCTTGGCTATGCGCCGTTTTATAATGCGGCTGATCCTTCTGTTACCGTTCCGAGGGCGGCACGGTAGAGGCAAACGATGACGCAACGGTGGTCGCTCTGAATATTCCGGCAGACTATGCAGCGGCTCAGTATGTCGTAAATGTCTATTATAAGGCAATCGATGTGCCTTATGCCGTGCGGTACTACTTCCAGAATATCAATGACGACATGTATACCGAGAATATGGGACTATACCGTATATCCTCTGCTAAAACCGGCACGATTATTTCCAACGAGCAGCTTGCGGTGCAGGACGCGGATACGGTAAAGGGATTTACGAAACTGTATCATTATCCGGAGGCGGTCGCCGCCGACGGCTCCACCGTTTTTCAGTGTTACTACGACCGCAATTATTATATGGTCAAATTTGATATGAACGGCGGCTACGGCACAGAACCGATCTATGCCCGCTACGGAACGCCCTTTGTTGTAAATGCCCCCTACACGACACGGCTATGTGTTTGACGGTTGGGACGATGTGACAAACGGCACCGGCGACGGCGTCAAAGATACTCTGCCCGATACTGTGCCCGATGAAAAACCGCACATATAAAGCTCTTTGGAGCACGGTTGACACCACCTACACGGCGGTGTATTGGTTACAAAAATGCCGACAATGATGAGTACAGTTATGTAGGCAATGTAAAAAAAGACGGCAAGATCGGGAATTACCGTTTCGGAGAGGACGATATCACGGCGGAGACGAATATCTGCGGAAATACCGATGAAACACATACCCATAGTGCGGATTGCAAGCCCGACAAGCTTCGTTTTTCTCGGTTTGACCATGCAGATCAAAATGTGACGGTTGCCGGAGACGGGTCTACGATCGTAAATGTGTACTATGCTCGTAAAGAGTATACACTGCGGTTTTACTATGCCAAGGAATACAACCCGACAAAGGATCTGGTAAGCCCGACAGGGACAGAAACCGTATACTACGTTGTGGGCGGAAGCACTTATAAATTCGGACATCAGTATGATGGGTATATAAGTCCAAGGGGCGATAATAAACGGCCGTTTGACAGCAACGGAAATGTGCTGAACGATATTGAAAGCCTGCTGTACAACATAAATACAAATCAATGGGGCGCTGTTGGGGCGTTGCCGTCTATAACCCTGGCCGAGGGCGTGCAGTATACTACAGGAGTATATCCGTCATCCGAAGACAGTGCAAATGATGGATATACGAACAAGGGCGACAGGTTTCACTATCTTGAATTTACGGCACGATACGGCGCGAACTTAACAAAAACTATGGCCGAGCGAAGTGTTTGACAGAGTTCCTATTGTCGGAACCCATACGGCAAACGGTGCAAACAACCATATGACAGAGGGTGATGATTGGGGCAAGTATGCCTACTTTGCCGGCTGGAACGGAGAATACAATGTAAAAATACAACTGGGATAATACCAATGCCACGATAAAGTGCTATTATCCGATACTGAACGAAACATTATTGTATGACAGCCGTTTTATCAATGAGTTCGGCGATCCCACGACAATCAATTTTCTCGCTTTTTACGATAACGGAGCAAACATCGGTTGGAGCAAACCGACAGAGTGGATATATGAGCTGTATCTGCCTCTGCGCGACGGCGAAAACGAAGACGGGCTGACAATACGGACGTATAACGAGGAAAAAATATAAGCTGTATAATACAGTGTACGCCAATGACGATAATGACGGTTCGGGCGGTATTACACATCAAACCTATCCGCCGTTGCCGGGATTTAAATATCCCGTAAAGAATGAGCGTGAGTGGGAGGATAACGGTACAACCACGGACGGTCGCCATTCAAACATTGCGCGGTTTTTACTATACAAGACAGAGCCACAGCCTTACACTGCATAACTACCACGAGGTTTACGGCCGGTTTGACGTACCGTACAATACGTCACTTGATCCTTACACCGTCGGGGTCGTTCCGGATTACCCGGCGACTTTGGAACAGAATGCGTATACCTTCGGCGGCTGGTATGAATCGCCCGGCTGCTTCTCCCGGAAGTGAATATAAGGTCGGCGAAGCCATGCCTGCCAAAGATATCGGCCTGTACGCTAAGTGGACCCCCGTAAATCACACAATCCGCTTCTTCCGCACCTATGACGATATGATTGCCTTTGAAACGACAGGCAATGCAAACGGCATGATTGAAACACGGGAGATAACACACGGCAGTGTGCTGGGAAGCGTGGATAATCCGTCGTTATCTATAGGCGGGCTTGCGTATACCTTCGGCGGCTGGTTTTATATGCGTGCTGGGAACAAAACAGCGTATACGCCGCTGGATATGCCTGTTACAAAAGATATGAATGTCTTTGCCGACTGGGGTACACACTCGGCACAACCTTACCGAATTCACTTATGCTCATGAGGGAGAAGGCGACAACTCTTGGCTGGGGCTTCTAACACAGCTGCAAACGCCTCTCCTAAGGACAATAAAACCTATAAGGTATCAAATGACGGCGAGGATCGCACCTACGTATACCTGACATCGGATAACAGGTATCACCGCCTGATCGCACCCGATTCCGCCGGCTTTGCCTATCAGGGGGAACACCCGTACTTTTTATCCGAAAGCAGGTGAGCCGCTTAACGAGCTTTATCCTGCTTATAACAGCGGTTATTACCCGACGCTTGCCAGCCATTCCATCACAGTGGAATATGAGGAGAACAAGGAAGAGCCGGAGCACAATGTATTTACCTTTACTTATGTGCATGCGGAGAATATAGCTTATAGGGTGGAATACCGCTATGCGGATACCGGTGCCTTGATAACCTCTGCTCCGGGCGGAGGAACGGTAACGAAATATTCGACCAAGGCGGTTGTGACAGAGCGTTTTGAAGTCATTAAAGACTATATTCCCGATGCTTTCTACAAACGTCTGATTCTCGCCGTTACTGACGACGGAAACGGAAATTATGTCGGTTCGCCGGGTAACGTTGCTGTATTCTATTACAGCAAAATACGCAGAATGCCTGTTATGCCGTACACCATATGCTGCAGAAGGTTAATGCCGCAGGGGCGGAGCTTACGCAGGATGAAAGCGGTAATTACATCAACTATACCGAAAGTGATGCCCTTACCGAGGGTATCGGAGATATCGGCTCTACGCATGATATCGTACCGCAGACATTCAGCGGTTTTACGGTATATGGCACGGGATATATCAAAATTCCGGTCCAACGCAGATCCTTGACGCTGAAACCAATCCGCACTTTACTGTTACTGTTCAGGCGCAAGGCACCGAGCTGTATATCTTCTATACCCGTAACACGCAGAGCTACAAGGTATATTATTTGAAGTACGGAACGGATATCAGCAACCTGCCACAGCTGACCGATACCTCACCGGGTGTGCTTCGGCCGATTGAATCCGGCACAGGTACTTTCGGCTCCGCAGTTGCGGTATCGGCAAAGCCGGTCAGTGGGATGAACTGCGTTTCAAATTTGTCACAAACGATCATTCTTCGGGCAAACGATGCCCAAAACTACATCATATTCTACTATGCGCCTTTGCAATATACCGTAGAATATAAGGTGTGGCAGTATGGCGGCGGAACACTCAGTCAGACTATTGAGGTAGTCAACGGAACGTATCCTTTTAGAGGCTCAACGGCGACAGCTAAGACAGGTTATCGGTTTGACGGCTGGTATCTTGACGAAGCGTGTACGATGCCGGTCGGCGACAAAGGGAACGGTAACGGGCAACAAACTTGTTCCCACGACGCTGAATCTTGACGCCATGCCCAAGGTCAACACCATTTTGGGCAAAGTTCGTTCCTATTGTCGGAAATATGACGATTGTCAGGGGAGAACGGCACTGCGGATGAGGCAACGGCGACAGAGTATTTGTCTATCGTATCACCGCAGCGGATGATCCTGCCTTTGAGCTGTATGTTTCGTATCCATTGATTGTCGCCTGATTTTAAAAAGAATCTAAATGTGATTCTTTTTTGATACTGCCGCCGAGGGAGAAAAACTATGAGTGGACGGATATGTATGTAGAGTTTGCAGCAACAGCGGAGGATGAAGGTTTTCCGGAGCTCGCAAAGAAGTTTCGCCTTTGTCGCAGAGATAGAAAAGCAGCATGAGGAGCGTTTCCGTGCGCTACTGGTGGACGCAATATTGAGACCGAAAAGTTTTCGCATAAAAAAAAAGGAAGTCAGAACATGGGAATGCCGAAACTGCGGACACATTACGGTCGGAACAGAGGCCCGGAGGTCTGTCCGACCTGCAACCATCCGCAAAGTTACTTTGAGATCCATGCAGAAAATTTTTAAGAAAAGCAAAAGCTCTGAAAGGAGAAACACCTATGGAACAAAGATTTTTTTTATCTGTAATCACTGCGGAAATATGATTGCGTTCGTCAATGACAGTGGAATCCCCGTTGTCTGTTGTGGTGAGTTGATGCACGAAGTGATACCGGGTGTAATTGACGCATCAATTGAAAAGCATGTTCCTGTGTATTCGGTAAAGGACGGTATAGTTCATGGATGTCGGTTCAATCCTTCACCCTATGAACGAGGATCACCATATTGAATGGATTTCCCTTCAAACAAAGTTCGGAAATCAGCGCAAGGAACTGTGCCCGACCGCGAGCCGTCAATCAGCTTTGCCATTTGCAAAGGAGACGAAGTTGAAGCAGTATATGCTTATTGCAATCTGCACGGCCTTTGGGTGACAGATGCTGATTTATCTTAAAAATGTATAGCCCTATTGCTTATTCTAATGAGAGCAGCGGCTGATGTTCAGCCTCGCAACAGGTTGCGGCCCGTCCTGTTCCGGACAGGCAGGGCGGGCCGCAAATTACGGAGATGAAAAACCGATGATTATACGAAGAGAAACAAAACAGCGGCAAATGGTTTTTACAGGCAGTACGGGCAAGCGACAGACCACCCAACAGCTGACCAGATATTTAAAGATGTGCATAAGCTGGATCCGAAAATCAGCCATGGAACAGTATATTGATTACTGGCTTGACCCCTAAAAGGGGTTTCGAAAGTTTAGCACCGCATTACATTCTCCGGCAACCGCTCACGTGCGGTTGTCTTTTTTTGCCTACTTTCTCTTGTCACCCGTAAACGGGTCAGTAAATTCTTTTATACTAATCTGGTCTGCTGCATAATCTTCTTCTAACTGATTCCTTATGTATTCCGCTATTACTTTTTTATTTCGACCGACTGTATCTACATAATATCCTCTACACCAAAAACTTCTTGAGCCATATTTGTATTTTAAATTTGCATGTCGGTCGAAAATCATCAGTGTACTTTTCCCCTTGAGATATCCCATGAATTGTGCTATACTTATGTGTGGTGGGATACTCACCAGCATATGTATATGGTCAGGGGCATGCTTCTGCTTCTAATATTTATACTCCCTTTTGATTCCATAATTTCCTAAGTATTGCTCCTATATCCTTTTTTCAGTTTGCCATATATCTCTTTTCTTCTATATTTTGGAGCAAAAACTATATGGTACTGACACCTATATTTGCTGTGTGCTGTGCTTTTTTTATCTCATTTCTTACTTTCATTTGAAAAACCTCCTGTTTTTTAGTAATGCGGTCGCCAAACCACTACTTTTTTACAAGAGGTTCTTCTTTTTTCAAAGTCTTTCGGCTCGCACCAAGCTC
>VOFC01005032.1_pt1 | contig 17568 bp, 26 predicted proteins | sample 5384161 | NCBI WGS metagenome assembly VOFC01 (sample SAMN12384722, study PRJNA508395) | human gut metagenome | isolation source: healthy gut B | host: Homo sapiens
GACACTTTCTATCGGCTCTCCTTTCATAGAACCGCTGGTGTCAATCAGAATATACACAGGTAATCTTCTACTCATGATTATGTGGAAATAACCCGAAAGGTATTTGAAACAGAATACCTTTCGGGTATGGTCTATGTTTATACAACAATGTTCACTTCAGGAGGAGGAGGAGGAAGTTCACTCATAGTCGTAGCCTCAGCTGCAGTTTCCTCCACAGACTTGCTACTGGTGCTGATACTTGCAGACACCCATTTGAAGAACGCCTTGATAGTCGCACTGTCCGCCGTATCAAGCTGCACTACGTTTTCTGTAATTTGTTTCAAGGTGTCTGTGCTTGCTCCCTGTCCGGCAGCACACGCTACTACCATGCCACATTTACGTTTTTGAATTCTGCAAGTCCTCTTTGAAATGTCATCAGTAGGCACTCCATCGGTCATGATAAATATCAGTGGTCTCCAGTCACCCTTTTACTTCTGCTGTGGTTTTAGTTATCTCACTGTCAATTTTTTTTGAGAAAGAAGTTCAAGTGCACCACCAAGTGCAGTGCATCCACTTGCATCAATATTGGGTTGTTGGAATGCAGCTAACTCCGTCAATGGAGTTACCTGTTGTGCAGAAGAATTGAAAGTAATGATACTTATGTATGCAGTTTCAAGTGCATAGGGATCACTACGCAGTGTGGAGATTAGCGTCTGAACGCCATTCTTCACGGCCTCAATAGGCTCTCCGTACATAGAGCCGCTGGTGTCGAGGAGTAGATAAACGGTAATCTTCTCATATTATCTTATTTTGAATAATCTTTCATAACTCTGGCGATAGTATTCACAATTGATGGGTCAGGAAAAAGCATCGCCAATTGCCGCAAATTTCCAATCTCCATTTCTGCGATACAACTTTCCCATAACAAGAGCCCTCATGCCGACGCAATCAGTTTTGGTTGCAACGTCATATTGAGCAAATACTTGTTTGGGAGCTTTGTCAGGCGTTCCTTCAAACATACGAATAGATGCGTATGGAATACCCGAAAAATCTCCGCTGTATTCGTTGTTATTGTATATATTTAAGAAGAATACAATGGAATTTACATTGTTGTTCACTCTATTCAAATCGACTGTAATAATTTCATTGTCAAGACCATCATCACCGTCTTGATCACCAGTCAAGTCATCGCCTGTATGGTGTAATGCACGGTCAATAGAGTCAAGTTTTCCATTGGGCAGACCTATTTTCCTATCACCAAAGTGATATAAAGGAGACCAAATATGGTCAATAGGCTTTCCATCAATGTCAAACATCAAACAACTTAAATCCAAGTCGACATCTACATTGGAAGACATAAGTCCAAAGAAGGACTTTTTTGACAATAGCCCCCCAGTTGCAACCCACGCAGAAATTTGTGAGTTTCGCACCCGTTTCTTTTTCAAGATTGATGCGCTGTCCTTTTTCTAATCGTATTGCCATAATTAATATTTTTTAGTCTTTACTACCTGGTGAATAATTAAAGCCCCATCCGTATTGTCTGTCACAATCCCTATGGCCATCATGGAATGTCAGTAGTTTTTTACGGTAATGGAATTATCTCCACCAAAGTCCAATTGAGCAATGGCACAGAACTTCTTGGCACTATATTGTTGTCCCATTTCCACAATGACATCATCACTACCTGGTACTTTTACCTTAACCACAGCATTTGTTTCCGACCATTTTGCTACACCTTCATATATAAAGGTATATACAATAATTCGTTTGATGTCATTCACACCTGTAGGGTTTACCAAGATGGTTTCTCCTGAAGAAGAGCCACCTCCACGGTCATCACCCTGATGCCAAATATACGGAGATTGGTCATAGCAACCCTGACGTGTGTTTTGATGACGGTTTCCACCCTTTCGTGAGAAAACTGTAGACCATCAATCAGCATCTTTTTCCCATCACGAAGTTCGTAGAAACATCCCAAATCGAGATCTACCGCATTGCCAAACAAACTTTTCAAGAAACCACCTTTATCCCAGTCAAGATTGATAACAATTTCTCCAGTTAAAGGCTTACCTGTTCCTTTTTTCAAGATTGATACGATGACTATCGCCACCTTTTTCAAGTATAATAGCCATACGCTATACGGATTGTGATTTAAGCATACTTGTTGACAAGAGATTGCAATCCACCTTTATTGCCGTTTCCTATAGCTTCAAATTTCCATTCTCCTCCACGGCGATACAAGCGACCAAACTCTACAGCAGTTTCGATAGAGAAATCTTCATCCAAGTCGTAACGTGCAATCTCGGTATCAGTCTTGGCATCAAAAATGCGTATGTATGAATTACGCACTTGACCAAAGTTCTGTTTACGTTCTTCTGCTTTGTAGATGGTAGCAGTGAAGATGATTTCTTGTATCTGAGAATCAACTTTGGTTAAATCCACATTGATTGTCTCATCATCACCACCATCGCTGTTTCCTCCTGTCAAGTCATCTCCAGTGGATTCAACAGAGCCGTCAGGAGACTTCTGATTGTTGTAGAAAACAAAGTATTCATCTGCCGGAATCTTCCCGTTGCTTCCAAGCATAAATGCAGAAGCATCCAAATCGAAATCATAACCGGTTCCTTCATTAGGATCCCAACCGAGACCTACTCCTACCAGCGTAAGACCCTTGTCCATGCTGATTCTCTGACCTTTTTCAAGATTAATCATAATTTTGTAAGTTTTGATATTAACTATTTTGATGCAAAATTAACACTGCTGTTCCAGTTCTTCTTAGTTTTAGTAATGTTACAACCCAATGTCCCAAAAGAGAGGGTGGAAAGTTGCAACCTTTGACCCGCATTTCGGGTATGGTTACAATGCCGATATTTTCATCCACTCTTCTGAGTCAGATATTGGCTGTATATCAATTTTCTCAAAGCCACAACAGCAACATAGTGAGGTTGGTATGTTTACAGCATAATTCCCGTATATGTTTCGTTGTATCATGTAGTTCTTCAGCATGATAAAGGACATCGCTCAATTTTGATATTTGTTTTTTTAGCAAACTTATCATAGGAAGCCTAATTTCAGGAATCTCTATATTGGGAGCCTTGCCCTTTTCTCCACCGAACATACTATATATAAGCTGATACTTACGCATAATTGCCTTCATACGCTTTTTTTCATACCTATCCATCTGCTTAGGCGTTTGAGGTTTATTGAAGTTTATACCTCCACTGGCAGATTCCAAAACGAATAGAGCATAGAGAGCTTTTTCGCGTCTGTGAATTTTTTCAATCTTCGCATCTGCTTCTGGAAAATATATTCTTTCACGGGTGGGTCTAAAACAACAGCACTCCGTACCCCTTGCGTAACATGAGAATATCGAAAATTTGTTTGTAATACCCCCGTAAAAATAAATCTACCGTTAGACTCTTGAATATAATTTAATCTCAGATTGTGATAGCACTCGGACAACAAATCCATTATCTTGCGAATTGTGTACAACGGATTTTCTTCTATTTCCACCAGTAGGAAATTAGACATTTTTTGTCGCTAACAGTTGACTCTCCTATTTTTATTAAAAACGAAGGGTTGATGGTTCTTAGTTCTTTGATGGATAATTTTGTCGCTAATTGGTTGTTGCAGAAAGATTCGGTAGAAAGATTCTGCATCTGTCTAATTATGACATGAAGTCGCTCTGTACTGACCTTCGGATAGAGGAATTCCGCAATTCTTAACAAATCGGCTTCTATAATGCTACAATAATGTTCGGAAACCTTTGGCAAATAAACAATCTCAAAAACCAGCCAATCTTACTTCGGAACAAATTTCTCTATACGACAATCTCATTTGCTCATTAACAGTGTTATTGTATTTGCTTTCCAAAAGAGTATCTGTGAACTTTCAAATGTAATGGTAGAAGAATCTACAGAAAACACTGAGATTTCGTTGCTTGCTTTGAGCGTTAATAAAAGACGTAAAGAGGTGAGTAACAAAGCTTCTTCTTTGGCACAATAGTTGTCAGACATGGCAACTTGATTAAAATCATTCATCAATAAGTGTCTGGTTTCCTCATTGAAGTTCGAAATTATCTCCAACGCTTTGGCAAAAGTACATGATTCTGCAAAAATCTCGTCTTCTTTTGTGATAGCATACTTTTCTCTCAAGACATCAAGAAATTCTATCTCTCTTGTGTCTATTATGCCATCTGCCTTATCAAGTCAGAGACAATCCTTACTATACTTGCTCTTTCTATTTGTTTCATTGTCTTATTTAGATGGCTATCAATATCTCTTAAATAGAGATTTGATATGTCTTTCATTCATTACATGTCAATAAAATACTATCACGAGTTCGTAAGATTTACTAAATTTGTTTCTCTCAAAATGGCAACGGTTAAAAAATAATCGACCTGTTTTAGTCTTAAAATCAAATAATCTCACTATTTTTGCGTATAATTAAGTATCTCTATTTAAGAGATTTGGATAGTTTTTAAACAAATATGCCCCATTTCCCAAAATAGAACGGGGCATATCTTAAAGGCTTTTCTATATAAGCGAATTAGCTTTGTCAACTACAGAAGAATCAAGTGAAGCGAGATAGATTTGAGTTGTGGTTTCAGAATCATGTCCCATACCTTCACTGATGACACTTATTGGAACACCTTTTGCTTTTGCTGCTGATGCCCAGCTAGGACGGGCAACGTATAAAGTTAATGGGATGGAAATGTCAACCATTTGAGCTATCTTTTTTAAGTTGTGATTGATATTATAACCTACATTACGATATGTGTATCTTTCATTTGTTCCCTGAGTCTTGATGATAGGTAGTAAGTACCCCGTTTCGTTATCTGGATATTTGTCTAGGATGATCTGCATTTCTTTAGTCCATTCAATAACAAGTTGTTGCCCAGTCTTTCGACGACGGTATGTTATATATCCGTTCTTAAGGTCAGACTTCTTCAAAAAATGCCATATCTATGAAACTCATTCCTCGTAGATAAAAAACTTATTAAGAACATATCACGGGCGAAATCCAAAGCCGGAGTCATAGACAGGTTCAAGGCTTTGATTTTTTTTACGATAGAAAGAGGCAAGGCTCGCTTCACGGTTTTATCAACTCCTGTATAAACATGCCGGAACGGATTTCGATTTTCTATAATGTCGTTTTCAACCGCACGATTATAAACCGCACGAAGTATTCGAGTATAAAACGAAATTGAGTTTGGGGTAACACCACGGCTATGATGCCATGCTTCATATGCTTCCATAATTTCGAGGTAAGGCTGTCAAGCATGATATCTTCGTCTTGGCGAAACTTTTTGAAACTGTTAAGTGTAACCCTGTAGGTTTCGGCTGTTCTGATTTTACCATTCTGTTTCAGTTTGGCAATGACACTTTCCATGAAATTGAACAATGAATAGTCATTAACATACTTATTAAATTCATCAATCACATCATCTGCGGTATATGATAAGCCGTCCGCATCTAATTTACGATCTATTTTTACTAGACGTTCCACATCCCAGCGGATGCGTTCACGAATGGAAAGTAAAAAACGAGCTTCGTTTGTTGGAAGGGGAGATTGCTACAGAAGAACGGTTCTCATTCCATTCATTAGGGAATACATGATAGTCGGAAAGAAGTTGCCGAACTTTTCTATCATGTATAATCTGATAATAGATTGTACCCTCACGGTCAGCGACAGTCGAGGGACGAAATTTTACTTTTACTGTTGCCATATAACTTGTTTTGATATGAATTCTTGTATAAGTATCAATTTACTCCAGTAATTTCGGATTAAGATTATGTAAATATACAGACAAATAGATTGAAAATAAACGACTTAAACATGAGAAAGAACGTGATTTTGTGGAACTTTGTGAGAACTATCCCTAAACATTGAGGATGCTGTTTGGAAAGTACTCTGAAATTGATGCCGAGTGTCAAGTAAGTTTTATTGGCAAGTTATTGGGAATATATGACTTTAGAAAAACTTATAGGAGCGTCATGGTCATTACAGTTTTTCCGTGCAAAAATACTGCGGACAGGAAGAACGTCAAGTGTCACTTATGTTTTCAGTCGGAGGGCTTGACGGCAGCCTTCCGCAAATTTTTCGTACCTCTAAAATTAGGGTATTTCGTCTGCACTCTCTGACCTCACACTTGTCTTATCTTCCCTTTTGTCCGTAGTGGTAATCTCGCACGAAAAAACGGTTCTCCCGACCAAGAGGCTCACAAGAGCTTCACAAAAGGGAAAAGAATTGAACTCTAAAATTTAGGAACTATGCGAGTAAAAAGAATGGCTATCGAACAAGGGAAAAGAGTCGGTATCGACCTCTTCCCAATTTTTCACAAGTCGGGAAGTGTTCGAGGCATGAAACGCTTCTGCTATGGCGAAAATTGTCTGTTAGTACAGTGTGGCAGTTATATCTATAATGTGTCATCCGAACCACAAACCTATCATCAAGCAACCATCTAAACTTCATCAATATGGATTACAAAGATTTTTCAGGGGAGACTATCTCCGAACAAGACAAGGCTTTTGCCCAAGAGTTTGCAAACTTCGTAAACGGACGGATGTGTTCCGCTAACCAGACCGGCAAGGAACTGACCAAAGCGCACCGTTATCTCCAACAACAGATGTTCAAGGTCTGTATCGGTTTCATGCGCCAGTTGGCACTCAACTATCAAATAGGTTGTTATGACGAGCGCAACAAGTGGGCTTCCCGTCTTGCAGCAATGGCATACGACCGACTGACCGAAGACAACCTCATTTATGACCCCGAATATACTAACTTCAAAATGCAATGATTATGTACGAGACAGATTTCCCGGAATACGGACGGCAATGTGAACTGATTAAACCGTGGCGTGGCTACCACAGAGGTACAATCGTAGGCAGGACTGCAAGAGGCTTTGTCGTGCAGTTCAGTAGCGGAGCAGAGATTGATGTGTATGAAGATGAAATAGTATTTGATTGATATGTGTAGATTGTTGACACTCCCAGTTGAAGGAAGCCTTGAAAGACTATCCTCTATATTCCCAAGACGGCAAAGGTAAAGAAGCCGTTTGTGTGGCGATATTCGCCATCGGTTCAGTACGTTGGTTCATTCTAGAAGGAGAGACCGAAAGGGACGATACTCTTCTTTTCGGTATCGTCATCGGGTTGATGGAGGACGAGTATGGCTATATTTCCCTCAATGAATTATCAGAAGTGGAACTTGACCTTACTGTACAAGGTTTCGGCAAACTCAAGTACGGCAACAGTCTAACTTTCAGCCAACCCCATTGAAACAACTGAACGACAATCGGCTTCAACGGTTCTTGGCGAGATTTGAAAAATGAGTTATCAGTCAGTCGTGGTGATAGTACCACGGCTGATTTGATTTATTGTATGCCACCTTTCCGTTTTCGCCCCTTCTTTGGGAGACCGGTCGCCTTATACGCCGTCAAGTCGCAACCCTGAAACAAAATCCGCATGTTACCTTGTTGCCTGACAAAAAGGTAGGGGCTTTTCCTGATGGTTGATGTAGGTATAAATGGTGCAGCGATGTACACAAAGGAAGCGAGCCGCCTCATTGACCGTGTAGAACCTATCTGGGATAATTCCCATTAAAATTGTGTGTGAACCCATAATTTGAGATTGTTTTGACGTGAAAGTTACAGCCTTACAGGTAACTTGACAACACGTTAAATATTGGAATACCAATGATTTGTGTGGATTTATCGGGAATATGCAGGAGTGCCAACTTTGCGGAATGAATCATCAAGGGAAACGAGGGTGAAAACAAGCGATATTTTTTGCGAGAATGAGAAGGATATACATTTGAGGGTTGACAGCGTTGACAAAGGAGTCAAAGCCTGTCAGCCGTAGGAATGCAATTGGAAAGCACTTGTTATACAATATATTATACTTTTTAGTTGATAAAAGAATAAAATGTATATGTACCTGGTTTTGTCAACACTTGGCACCGGATTTTAAAGGGAATGGAAAAAGTGGCTACGTTTGTCAACGTTTGTCAACGCATCAATTTCATGTGAAACCGTTGATACAATGTACTTTAAACCCTGTCAACGCTGTCAACCGTGAAATATGTGCATATTATATTTTGAAAATGCACTAAGGATAAGTCTGTAATATGGGGATTCATTCGTTGAAACAATACAATGGAAGGAGTATCTGTAAGATGATATTTGGAAAATACTGGCATACAGACATTCTTGCCACATGGCAACGGGTTGCTATTTGCCAAGAATGACAGTCTGCTTTTAGACCGAACATGAAAAGGCCATCTGCTGAGACATGCAGGTGGATCGAGACTTCGCTACGGTACTTGCATATCTCGGCTTACGGCCATTTCATCCAAAAGTTCGGTCAAATGTTCCTACAACCATCCTACTATGGAGTGGGGCACTTTCCCATACGATTCTGTCCGGCTTACCTCTGCGGATATTCTTTTGCAAAGGTTCTTGTCGGCATTACCAAACGTCAAACCGGGAATGGCAAATCTTCCTCAAACGGGTTGAGCGTATTTACCGTTCCCTCATTTGCCTTATTGCCTGCCAACACGCTTGAAAAAGCAAAAAATATCCCTTTGGGCAAGCCGAAAAGCTTGAAACAAAAGGGAAAAATAATTCAAAGCGTATGGCACAGATTGACGAGAACATCAAAAAGCAGTTGGACAAGCCCCAGGTTTGGTTCTGCAAGTATTTCCCTAAACGTATTCAGAATGTGGGCGAGAAAGAAATAGCCGACAGAGACCTTGTTTATGCCTTCAAGGATGGAAAGGCTTACGAGAAAGTAGCCCAAATGACTGCATCGAGTATGAAAGAACGATATGGTGGAGCGTGTACAAACATCGTATTCTCTCCAGTTCCGGCATCTACGGACAAGAAGAATGAAATCCGATACAAGGCATTTTGCGAAAGAGTGTGTGAACTGACCGGAGCGATAAACGGTTATGACCACGTGAAGGTATGTGGTGAACGGCTATCTATCCATGAACACCGAAAGACGGAAAAGGAAATCCGAAAGGTCAGCATTTTGGAGTTTGATGAGAAGTGGTTTGACGGAAAGACCGTCTTGGTGTATGATGATGTAATCACTCGTGGAACGAGTTACGCCCTTTATGCCTGCCAGCTTGAAAGTTTCGGAGCGAATGTACTTGGCGGTATTTTCTTGGCACGAACCCATTACAGAGTAAGAAGCTGATGGAAAAGGTATTGTATTTAGAAAAGGAAAAGTCCATCACCTTTACAGGTCATCGGATTATCCCCTTCATCCGACAAGAGGAAGTAAGGACACAGTTGACAACAGTTGTGGCTCTTGCTTACAAGTCAGGTATAACTTGTTTCTATTGTGGCATGGCATTAGGGTTTGACCTGATGGCGGCAGAGGTCGTATTGTCGCTCAAAGACAAGTTTTCCGATATTCAGTTGATTGCCGTTGTTCCGTTTTCAGGACAGAGTTCCCGATGGACTTCTTCTGAACAGGAACGGTATCACCGAATACTTTCCCAAGCGAATAAGGTTGTTACATTAAGCAAGGACTATTTCCGTGGTTGTTTGCTTAGACGGAACGATTATATGCTTTCACATTCTTGCAGTGTGATTGCATACTATGATGGCAAGCCCAAAGGCGGCACGTTTTATACGGTTAGGAAAGCCGAGAGGATGAAAATGAATGTGGTCAATATTTACGGCAAAAGGGGCTAACCGCCCCTTTTGTATTTATAGAACCGTTAATCCCAACGGTGAAAATTCTTGTATGTGAAATATTACTTCAAAAATTTCCAATGCCCTCCTTTCGCAGACCCTTCATATTCAATTAAATCCTTTAAGTTTTCAAGGTCTCGACGGATTGTTCTTAAACCGGCGTCAAGTTTTTCCGCTATCTCTTCTGCTGTAATAAACTGGTCTTGCTTTATTAAACTAATGATTCCTTGTTGACGTTTGCGCTTTTTTATGACAGCTTTTTTGTTTTCATGGGTGTCATTCAAAGATATTTGCAACTCATCATCTTTTAATTCATCAGATTTTTTGAGTGCCATTTTCTCGGTTTCGGGTGCCATTTTCTCCAATTTTGAGTGCCATTTTCTCGACTTCTGGGGTGCCATTTTCTCCAATTTTGAGTGCCATTTTCGGTTTGGGTCTTAATTTTCATTTTCTCCTTCCTTTGATGTCGCTTCCATATATGTGATAGAGAAAATGAATTGCGAACCGTTATTAATTTCCACCTTATAATCTGGATAATATAAAGGGGCATAGCGTAAGATATTGCGAGTGCCTGACCCCATGTCTTCTACCCATGAAAGTTCATGGAACACGCGCACAAGAAGAGGGTTCTTTGTATAGTTGTTCAACTGCTGTAATGTAAGCTCGCCTTCAGGATTCTCAGGAGATAATCGGGTAGGATTCTTGGTAACTACCCGGTCTTTGAAAACATGGAAAAAGCAAGCGTACCCTGTACTGAAATCAGCATGTACGCATAAGTTGGCGATTATTTCACGGAACAAATCCCAACGAATATCCTCACGCCTGGTGGAACCGGATGGTAAATAGAATTTGTCAGGAAGATAGCGTTCTGTAAATTGAGTCAGCTGATCATACACTTTGATAAGATTACAACGCATGGTTCTTCGGTCATCATACCGATTGGGAAATTGCGTCATATCGTTATATTGTTCATAGGTACACATATGGAATAAGGCTTCAAAGCGATAGCGTGGCATGAAGTCTTCTATTGCTTCTTCTTTTTTCCAAACAATATAAGTGCGGCATATTTCAATTCGAGTTCACCGGAAATTGAATTCTTCTTGGCTATATGAGTATGAACCAATATCTCTTCATCAGTCAGTTGCAACCAGGGATGCCCCGGCTTAATCACAGCGAGTATGTTGCAGGCAAAATTGGAATGTTTCATGGTCGAGATTATCCATCGTTAAGTCCTTCACAATCCTTTCTTCAAACAAATGGGGATTCTTCCGCTCAAATAGGGATAGTAATAATTCAGGATGGTCTGTCACGTCAATGTCCGCATCTCCGTTCCTGTCCCAAAACCTGTCATTATAACGATATACATATTGTCCGCAAGGTATGTCAAGAAGAAGGACTGTCTTATTATTGACTTCCATTATTTCCGGAGTAAAGTATGGACAAGGCATGAACAAATCCTTATTCTTTATGGAAGTAATGATATTTGCTTTAAGTTTTTCCGCTTTGTCCGGATTGACACCGATAATCTCTCCATCGTCCTTTACTCCAACAAGGATTTGCCTCCACTATGATTCAAAAATGAGCATACTGTCTCGTACAAAGATTCTGAGACCTGTTCTGTACAAGTTTTATATTCGATTTGAGTACCTTCTCCTTTTTGGGAAAGTTTTATAAATTGTTCTTCTGTCATTGATTCCGTGCTATTTAAGTGCAAAATTACAAAAGAAACAACAAAATCAAGCATATATGTTGAGCTTTCCTTTGTTTTTACACAAGTTATATCTTCTTAAATACGATTATTGCTTTTGCCTTGTCTAATTTTTCATGATTTCTAAATGCTATAAAGGTAAATCTCGCTGTGATGGAAAGCCCTGTATCTGTACATTTGATTTGCCTGCCCCGTAAGATTATCTTCCATAACTTCTTGTTTGTCGGAAATGATTTCCGTTTCCAATTCCAATCCAAACGCTTCCTTTAATTGCAGATAGTCAAAACATAACGCCTTCGGTCGGTTTACTTTGACCTTCTTGACCTGCTCATTGTTAACCATCTCAAATGAATAGTCGGGCAGACCGCTGGGTAACAAGATGGTAAACCTATCCTGCTTTAGTCCAAGAAATGACGAATGAGATTTCAGGTACGACATAATGGTAGACCAGTTAGAACGGTTGGCAGTAGCGTTCATGTTCCGGCTATTGAATAAAGAAGCCACCGCCGCCATATTCAAATAGAGGATGGGACGCGCCTCCTTGAACTCAATATCTTCCTTGACTGAGATTGGACGGAAGGATTTCATATACCTTATGCGGTAATGTGCCTTCTCAATACATTTCCCTGAAGTCTGGAATCCCTGAAGCATACTCCAGAAGTCCGCTACTTCGGAACTTTCTTGCGCTAATTCGTTTTGGCTTCGTATGCCTTTGACCGCCGTTTCAAACAGATCGGCATAACTGAACGGGACATCCAGTACTGTTTCCAAAGTACGGTAAGCAGCCAATGGAATGACCCAGTTTCCGAAAATACGGTCATGGATGCTCTCATTCTCAAACTTTGTGGCCAATTCCCTTTTGGTGATGGAGTAGATTTCCGGAAAATTCTTCTCGAACAGTTCCCGATGGCTCAATATCTCAATGGTCAAGTGGGTCAGCCCCATGTTGCAGAGCGCGACCAAATCTTCATAGTTCCTTTTCTCCACTTGGTTGAACGATGTTTTGGAGAAAGCCAAGAAGATGACACGGGTATAGAGTGCCATATCTTGCGTAGGCTTGTCCTGTCCGCATAAAGCAACTCCGGTACTGACGATGGTCTGCGCTGCCATTCCGTCTGTATTGGTATTCTTCTTCGTCTGCCCGCCACCTCCCCATAAACCTTTGAGGTAGGCGATTTTGCGGATGTCGAGGTCGTTCTTGTACTCATCCAGTACCACCAAGGTATTGACCGCCTGTGATACCCGGTCGTTCATGGCAGGAACAGAGGTGACACCAAGGTTTGGCGGGTCAATTCCGTGTAAGAAGAAAGATTGCAATGAAGTGGCAAGCGTGGTCTTTCCGGTTCCTTTTTCGCCGAAAAGGTTCAGGATGGGAAAATGTCGGGTACGTCTGAATATGATGTCACGAAACAGGGTGGCAAGAAGATAACATAAGGCGATAGAGGCGTTCTCGCCGAACACCCCAATCAGTCTTGATGCGAAATCATACAGTTTTACGCCGTTGCGGTTCTCGTGAACCATCAACCGCTCAAACTGAAAGATTTCCTGGTTATGGAGATAAATCTTGGAAGTTGCCGGAATATAAAACGCCTTACCGTTTATACCGCGGACAATCCCCAAATCATCGACATTCTTGAAAGTACCATCATATAATATACCGTTACCGAAAGCGAAGAACTCTTCGGAAGCATTCCAACCCAGCTTGCGCATGCGTTCTGCCGTGTCCGTTTTGGAGTACAGGTATTCCTTGACCCGGTTGAGCTTGTCAATCTTGGCCAACCATACATAATTGCCTAATGAACCGGCTTTTTGTTGGAAGTTGCTCAATGAGCATAGTTCTGACTCTTTCAGTTCGATAACCCTGCATACATCATACATATTCCGCATCTGGAAAATCCGGGTGGCGTTGTTCTCATCCTCGATATGGAACAGCGGTTCCATGATGAAATTGGAAATCCTTGCCGGTTCTTCGTCTTTTTCTCCTATGGCGTAATAACAGTTTTCCCGGACAAACAGCCCGAACTGGCGTAGCAGTTCCGCTTCACGCTGCATTTCGTTCATCGACGAACCATGTCCCTGCTTTTTCTTCGCTTCGCCACGTGCTTGGGTGACGGCATCACGCCACAACTTGACTTTACCGTGCAACTTGCCTAGTTGTTCAATACACTGGTCAAAAAATCAATTGATCTTTTACATAGCGTAAAAGGTCTGCTATTTCGGCCACGCATTTCCGTTCTTCCATCAAAGAACCAGCCATGCAGAAGCGTTTCTGTGCCAGCCATACGATGAAATGCTTTTCTTTGAGGGAAGAATAATCCTCCTTGCAATGGATATAGCTATCGGCATCGTTCTTTCCGTTTTGTTCGGCAAAGGGTAGTTCCCTGACCGTCACATGGAAACCCTTCTTTATTGCGGAAGCTCCGTTTGCCATGACCGCTTCAAATCCTGCTCCGTAAGGCTTACCTTCGGCTGTGTCTGAATCCGGTATGAAGCAAAGTGAGGCAGTGAACTTTTTCAGTTGCTCAAACTGGCTGTCCGTCCATGCAGTGCCAAGAGCAGCTACGGTATTGTCAAAACCAACGGACTGCATCCTTAACACATCCGGTGCGCCTTCCACTATAATATAGTAGTCGGCATCCCGTTGCCGGCTTGCCCGGTCAATACCGAACAGAGTTTCACCTTTGGAATAAATGATGCTGGTGGAAGAGTTGATATATTTAGGGGCTTTCTCGTTGTTCCCTATATATCTGGCTGTATAAGCGATAATGCGTCCCCACCTGTTCCGTATGGGAATCATGATGCGTTGGCGAAACATGGCATATATGCTGCCATCCTCATTGCGCTTCAACATCCCAAGTTCAAAAAGGAATTCCTCATTGAGCCCTTTTTGTTCGGCAATACTCCATGAATGTGTTTCCATCCTTGGGAGCGAAACCAATTCCTGCGATGGAACAGAACTCTTCCGACCATCTGCCGTAAGCATACTCACGGGCTGCTTGGTTTTCCTCCGTCATCGCCACTCTAAGGTTTTCCACAAAGAAGCGTTGAAGATGGTCGAGGGTAATCAGGAGTGATTCCTTGTGTTTGGCTTCCGCCAATTCCTCTTCGCTACGTTCTTCATCTGAATATTCTATCGGTATGCCGTTGTTCTTGGCGATAAAGGTTACAGCTTCCATAAAGGTCAGGTTCTCCTTTTCCATGATGAAAGTGATGCCATCCCCGCCACGGTTGCAACTGAAACAGTGGAACAGGTTCTTGCCGGGAGTGACCGCAAACGAACCTGTCCGTTCCGAATGGAAAGGACAAAGCCCCATCAACGTCGATCCTTTTCGTGAAAGTCTGACGTAGGGTTTGAGGATATCTTCAATGGCAAGGTTCCTGACTTTATTGATGGTGGATTCGCTTATCATAATGTTTTGAGAAGATTCCAACATTCTATGATTGACTGTCCGGAATATTTGGGACGGCTAAGGTTATGGGGATTGAGCGGCTTGATATAGCCGTTATCCCTATATTTGCGGAGTGTCTTATGGCTTACGCCCAGTTCCGCACACGTGCGTTTGACTGAATAGACACCATCGGGGTCACATGTTGGCTTTAATTCCTTCATTTGTCATTGCTTTATTATTAGAGGAGACCCTATCTTGTTGTACTTTCAATACCCAACATTGAAAGTTTTGATATTATTGAATATATAGCCATAATAATGTTTACCTATTCTATTTATTTCTTATTGTTACCGCTTTCTTTATGTGATGGCGGTTCAATGTAATCCTGTACGGTGCGCTGTAAAAAGACGGAGGTCAGAAGTCCTGTATTCCACTTTTCCGGGTCTTTTGTAAGATACAACCTTCCCTTGCCGTTTCCATCTTTCGACATTACGCCTTCCAAACAGCTCATACGCCTTTCTTTGGCTAACAAATTCAGGGTCGTTGCTGTCAGCCTTCATCATTCCGACAATCCTGGCTGCAAGGTCGTTTAGAAAAGCATCGTATGCGGACCAGCCGGTCTAAGACTTGGAGTATTTTCATATCCATATAATTAAACCGCTCAATCAATACGCTTTACAGTGATAGTCATATTCTCCCTATTGGTTTGTGTCTTATACTGCCGATTGTAGATGGCACTCCAGTTCAGAGGCTTGGGTACGGACACTTTTTAGCTTGGAAATGGGGAAGGTGATTGACTCACCGATTTTGAGGGCGGTGAGAGCGGGACGGATTTTTACCACAATTTCTGCCATAATGTTTGGATGTTTAATGTTTAATGTTTAACTTTGCATATACTAATCGAGTGTATAACGCTTGCAAAATAACATAATAATGTTTAGGTAGCCAAATAAATATTTGATATTTTTTTGGTTTAATCTCTGTTTAATGATTTACGCCTATGGAAATAAACATCAAACGTGTGCATGTGGCGTCGAAATTGAGAAACGGCGTGTCGAACTTGGTATTTCCAAATCCGAGTTGGGGCGTCGAATCGGTGTGACCCAACAGCATGTCAATCGCATATTGGATAGGGAAACCATGGAGACCAGTCGGCTTGTCAAAGTGAGTGAGGCTTTGGATTATAATTTCTTCTTGTTGTTCTGCCCCGTTCCACAACAGATTTCCGCTCATTTGGCGGCAGTTTCCTTGCAAGGGAATGCTCATAATATAATAGGTGAAGCAGAACTGGCATCACAGCTATCCAAAGAACAAGCGGAAGTCGAATCTCAAAAGGAAACCATTAAACTTTTGAGAGAGCAGATAACACACCTTGAGTCTCACTTGAATGACAAGGAGAGAATCATAAAATTTTTAGAAGAAAGGAGGTAATATCTACTATATATAATAATGTACGTGCGATGTTTGCATTGCAAAACGTACAATGATTAGTCTTCATATTTGTCATATTCTTATATCAGAAAATACATACCAAACACATACAAAAGCGTTGTAACCATCTGATATTCATAATGTGATAGAAGTGGCCCAAGCTGCTATTGAAGAGTAATCGCCATATTTCAAACAAAATTCAGTCTGAGGTCTCAAAACACATACCAAACACATACAAATGTGTTGGAAACTCCTGATAATCAACTTATCGAAAGAGGGGCGCAGGCGGCAATCGAGGAATAAAGTTTGAATGCTGATAATTAGTGAAATACGAGGCAATGACTTGGAAATCAAGTTTTTGCCTCGGTTCTTTTTTTTCTACATGCTCTGCTCATTCATAAAGCAGTATAAACGGCAGAAAATACCCTATTTGTTGCTTCAATTGATGAGGCAGAGGAAGAAGCGGAGAAACAACAGGTTGAAGGTCGTAACTGAGGCAAAGGTGCTCCGAAGACAACGAAATCGTGCCGCAAGAGAACGTTGCCTTATTGAATCAGGATATAAATGCTATATCTGTGACTTCGACTTTGAGAAAGTTTATGGTGAGATCATGTGCTTTGTTTTTTTATTTCCCAACGGTGTGGAGATTTCTTCATGAACCGTAGGTATGTCCTTGCATTGTCGCAAGAAGAATCATGTACCTTTGCAACATAATTTTATCAAGATCAAGAAGTAGATTTTGCTTCCAAAACTTTCCTATCAGTCAAAAGAAAGCTTAAATCGTCGCAAAAATTGCGTTATTTTATCTCTTCTTTAGTTATTCGACAAAAAATGCTTAATTTTGTCGCAGAATTTGCGACGTTAATCGCAGAATAATGTAGCATTAAAAGTTTTCATTATGTATATACACGAAAGAGATAATTGGACAAACTTCCGCTGGGATGCTTCGCAGGTGTCGCTCCTTCAGGAGTTGGTTTGCCGCAAGCAAGGGTTACTCTTTGGAAGGTTAAGTTCGTTGGGGTTTGATAGCAAGCTAAGAGCTATGGCAGAGAACTTGACACATGACGTAGTTTATTCGTCAGAAATTGAGGGCATTCGCTTGAATGTAGATGATGTACGTTCTTCAATCGCCAGACGACTGGGGATAGAGAACGTAAAGTATACAGCTCTTTCGCATTATATAGATTCGATTGTAAACGTAATGCTCGAAGCGGTTCAGAACTACGACCAGCCTTTTGAGCAAGGAAAAACTATGTGCTTGGCAAGCAGCGTTCTTTTCCGTCTGGTTTCAGCGAAGGCAGTCAGATTGAGGTCGGCAAGTACCGCAGTAACGAGGAGCATATCATCAGTGGTATGTT
>VOFC01005438.1_pt1 | contig 17555 bp, 27 predicted proteins | sample 5384161 | NCBI WGS metagenome assembly VOFC01 (sample SAMN12384722, study PRJNA508395) | human gut metagenome | isolation source: healthy gut B | host: Homo sapiens
CACGGCGGTAACACGGGTTCGATTCCCGTCGGGTCATTAATTGGGATCTTAGCTCAGCTGGGAGAGCATCTGCTTACAAGCAGAGGGTCACAGGTTCGAGCCCTGTAGGTATTTTTGTTTAGCAATAACAGAGTTCATGTTATTGCTTTTTAAATTTGCTTTTCTATATAAATATGCTATAATGAAATAAAATTATAGGATTGTAAACGTGATTTCATGAAATAATTTGAGTAGATTGTGCTCAAGGTATACTAACTGTACATTAGAGATTTGTTGAATTGTGTCTGGTATTTGAATATATGGAGAGTACTATGGAAAAACAAATTGTAGAGAGTGGCGATTCTATAAGGTCATTACATTAGATGACATTATAGGGAAAAAAGAAAATAAGAAACAGGAAGAAAAAAAATCTCCAGATAAGTCAACAGATAGTTTGGTTCCACTGGGTATGAGAGAAATTAAACTAGAGGATATTGAAACAACGAAAAAAGTAAAATATATAGAAAATCCCTTACCAGTACCTAAACGCAGGGAACATAAGGAAATGAGTTATGCAATTAACGAATTAACCTCAGAAAATGATGATTATGATGTCAAAGATATGACTGGAATGGATTTTTGATATAGAATAAAATGATATATGATGAAGCATAATAAAAAGAACCACGCAGGTCTTTTTTTGTTTTTGATAGACAAGATAGGGATATATATGTCAGATCATTCTGATAAGGAAAAGGATAATCAACTGGACGATAAGAAGTATAAAGATGAAAAAATAGAAAAAAGAAAGTCAGGTTACTTTAGAAGAGAACAGAGAGAATCACAGAATACATCTGATTACGATTATCGGTGAGATAGAAGGACATGAGAATGCAGGAAGTCAGTCTAAAGTTACGAAGTATGAATTATTATTGCCACAATTGGCTTCTATAGAAGACAGCTGTGATATAGATGGTGTATTATTACTATTAAATACAATGGGCGGTGATGTTGAAGCAGGTCTGGCAATTGCTGAGATGATGGCTTCCCTGAGCAAACCGACAGTATCACTGGTGCTTGGAGGAAGTCACAGTATAGGTGTCCCCATTGCAGTAAGTACAAATTATTCTTTTTATCGTTCCTTCAGGGACAATGGTCATTCATCCGGTAAGAATGAATGGTATGGTAATAGGTGCTCCACAGACTTTTTAATTATTTCCGGGATGTGCAGAACAGAATCATACAATTTGTATGTAAACATTGCAGAATTAAACAATCAAGATTAGAAGAACTTATGATGGAGACACAGATGTTGACGAAAGATGTGGGATCTGTGCTGGAAGGGGAAGAGGCAGTTAAAGAAGGAATTATTGATGAAATAGGAGGCATTTCGCAGGCTGTGCAAAAACTCCATGAACTGATCAGACAGTATAAATAAGGAAGCATGCAGATGCAATAATATTGAGAATTTTCATGACAAGAGACCGGATAAATGTTATACTATAAGTTATGTAATGTAGTATGGAAATGGAATCATATACAGCTATATTACAGGATAACGTAGAAACAGGGGAAGTATTATGGCATCTGCATCGGGAAGAAAGACAACGAAAGGCAGAACAAATACAAAATCTAAGGGAAGAACAACAAAGAGCAGAGCAAATACAAAAAATGGAAAAAACGCTCTACAAGGAATGATGTAGATATTGCAGTAAAAATGAGGTAGCATTAATCTGTATTTTTTGCTGCTGCCATTTTTCTGTTTTTGTGCGTAGTGCAGATTATTCATGGCGCTGCAGCAGATGGAATTCGCAATTTTATGTTCGGAGTTTTTGGACTGTTGGCATATGTAGTTCCTATTATTGTCTTTTAGGCTTTGCCTTTGGAATATCTAGTAAGGGCAATACAGTAGCAGTAATAAAGCTTGTCAGTGGAATCATTTTAATTTTCCTTTTGGGAATTGTTTCGTATATGCTGCTAAAACAGGATTCGATGGTGGAAAATGGAGCGTTAATCTCTTCTTTATATCAATCTTCAGCAGAGCACCATGCCGGTGGCGGGTATTGTTTGGCATCATAGCGCATGGACTTTACAAATTAATTGGCTTTTGGTGGTACGCTCTTTTGTTGATTGTACTTGGAATTATATCCATCGTGTTTATCACCGAGAGAAGCTTCCTGTCCGGGAATAGAAAAGGCGGCTCTTATTTATTGGAAACTGCAAGAAGATGCAGAAAGAATGCGTGAGTACAGAGAGTCTTTGATGGATGAAGACGAGGAAGATGAATACAATTTGATGAATATGAGGAGAAAGAAACATCAAAGCAGCACAGAGAAAAGAGACAGGAAGAAATAAAAGCTCCTAAGGATATTTCACCAGAGCGCAGAATGGATAAAGGCGCGCGGTGTTATCTCCAGTGAATCAGTAACTTTGCAAAAGGATAAGAAGCCTTTAAGTGCAAGAGGCGATATTCATGAGATCATCCTGAATGAGGAAAGTAATATAGAAGCTTTACCAGAGGATATTCGTCTTGAACCCTATGGTGAAAATTATGAAGAAATCAATCCTGTGCCAACAGCTGTTCCACAGGAGATTCAAGAGCCTGAGGTACTCAGTCCCATAGAAGAGTTCAAGTTGGAGGTACAGGAACCGGAGATTGTAGATCCGTCTGCATTAGAAGCACTTCCAGAACCTGTAACAGAGGAGACCACAAGAGAAAAAGCAGTTGCAAAAAAGGCACAACATGAAGAAAAAAGAAGAAATAGCCAGAGAAGAAGCCAATATTTCAAAGCAGATAGAACAGAATGAACAGCCAGGACAGAAATATGTGATTCCTCCAATTTCATTGTTGAAAAAAGGAGAAGGAAAAAAAGGAGATTCTGCAATGCAGCTAAAAGAAACAGCATTTCGTCTGCAACAGACATTACAGAATTTTGGCGTTAAAGTAACGATTACGGACATTAGCCAGGGTCCATCTGTTACCAGATATGAGCTGCAACCTGAACAGGGAGTTAAGGTAAGTAAAATTGTAGGGTTGTCTGATGATATTAAGTTGAACCTTGCAGCTACGGACATTAGAATTGAGGCACCTATACCTGGTAAAGCGGCAGTAGGAATTGAAGTTCCTAATAAGGAAAACAGTGCTGTAGCATTGAGAGATCTTCTGGAATCGGAAGAGTTTAAGAAATTCCCGTCCAATATATGTTTTGCAGTGGGTAAAGATATTGGTGGTCAGGTAGTTGTAGCAGATATTGCCAAGATGCCGCATCTTTTGATCGCAGGTGCTACCGGATCTGGTAAATCCGTCTGCATTAATACCATAATTATGAGTATCCTTTATAAAGCTGATCCGGAAGACGTAAAAATGATCATGATCGATCCCAAAGTTGTGGAATTAAGCGTATATAATGGAATCCCACATCTTATGATTCCTGTTGTAACTGATCCTAAGAAAGCATCAGCAGCATTACACTGGGGTGTTGCAGAGATGACAGACAGATATAAGAAATTTGCAGATATGAATGTAAGGGATCTGAAGGGATATAACAAAGCTGTAGAGAGTGGTAAGCTTTCCCCGGATGGCGAACCATTACAGAAAATGCCACAATTAGTTATCATTGTAGATGAGCTTGCTGATTTGATGATGGTTTGCATCAAATGAGGTGGAAGAAAGTATTTGCCGACTTGCCCAGTTAGCTCGTGCAGCAGGCATTCATTTGATCATTGCGACACAAAGACCGTCTGTAGATGTTATTACAGGTCTGATCAAGGCAAATATGCCAAGTAGAGTTGCATTCAGTGTATCCAGTGGTGTGGACTCCAGAACCATTCTGGATATGAATGGAGCGGAGAAACTTTTGGGTAAAGGTGATATGCTTTTCTATCCGCAGGGATACTCCAAGCCAGCCAGAATCCAGGGGGCATTTGTTTCTGATTCAGAAGTATCTGATGTTGTAGATTTTATTAAAAATCAGATGATGGGTAATAATTACAGTACATCCGTAGAAGAACAGATCAAGACAATGCAGGGTTCAGCAGGAGCAGCCGGTTCTTCCAGTTCTGCAGGTGGACATGAAGTGGATGTATATTTCGCAGATGCCGCAGATTTGTCATAGAGAAGGACAAAGCGTCTATTGGTATGCTGCAACGTCTTTTTAAGATAGGATTTAACAGAGCAGCAAGAATTGTAGACCAGTTGGAAGAAGCCGGTGTTGTCAGTGCAGAAGAAGGTACGAAGCCCCGTAAAGTTCTAATGAGTCTGGAACAATTTGAAAAAAATTATCTAGACGAAGTGATATAAAAATGTTACAATTTTGTCAATGTTCTTATACTGTGACAAAAAGTATATGATAAGCACAAAACAGTAGAGAAGAAAAGGAACCAGAAGATAGGAGTAAAATGATGAAGACAGATATTGAGATTGCACAGGAAGCTGAACTGAAACCTATTACCGAAGTAGCGAAGAATTATTGGATATGACAATGGATGATTTGGAACTTTATGGAAAATATAAAGCAAAACTCTGATGAATATTTGAAGAAAATTGAAAAAACGAGGATGGTAAATTAATTCTTGTTACTGCAATTAATCCAACTCCGGCTGGAGAAGGTAAGACAACCACAAGTGTAGGTCTGGGACAGGCATTCGGCAGGTTAGGTCTAAAGTCGGTCATTGCATTAAGAGAGCCTTCTCTGGGACCATGCTTTGGTATTAAGGGAGGCGCTGCAGGCGGTGGAATGGCGCAGGTAGTTCCTATGGAAGATTTGAATCTGCATTTTACAGGTGATTTCCATGCAATTACTTCGGCTAACAATCTGTGCGCTGCTTTATTGGATAATCATATTCAGCAGGGTAATGAATTAGGGATTGATACAAAGACAGATTGTATGGAAAAGATGTCTTGATATGAATGATCGTGTATTACGTAATGTTGTTGTCGGACTTGGCAATAAGATGGATGGATTTGTCAGAGAAGATCATTTTCATTATTAGATCGTATGGTTGTTGCTTATAACTATGCAGGAGAACCTGTTACAGCAGGACAGATTCATGCCACAGGTGCTATGGCTGCACTTTTGAAGGATGCAATTAAGCCTAATCTTATTCAGACACTGGAACATACACCGGCTATTGTACATGGTGGACCTTTTGCAAATATAGCTCATGGATGTAATAGTGTACGCGCAACGAAAGCAGCGCTGAAAATGGCTGATTATGTTGTAACAGAAGCCGGTTTTGGTGCAGATCTTGGTGCAGAGAAATTCTTTGATATCAAGTGCCGTGCAGCAGGATTAGAACCGGATGCTGTTGTTCTTGTAGCTACGATCCGTGCATTAAAGTATAACGGTGGAGTACCTAAGAAAGATCTGAATCAGGAAAATATGGAGGCTCTTTTTCAACAAAAGGAATTGCCAATCTTGAGAAACATATTGAAAACTTACATAAATATGGTGTGCCTGTAGTGGTAACATTAAATGCGTTTATAACAGATACAGAAGAAGAAATAGATTTTTAAGAAACTTCTGCAAAGAGAGAATTGTGAATTCGCTTTTTGTCACAGGTATGGGAAAAAGGCGGAGAAGGTGGTATTGAACTGGCAAAAGCCATTTTGAATACGATTGAAACCAAAAGAAAGCAATTTCAAACCATTATATGATGTTAATCAGCCGATTCGCGATAAGATTACATGCATTGCAAAAAGAAATATATGGTGCGGATGAAGTAATATTTGCACCGGCTGCTGAGAAGCAGATAGACAGACTGGAAAGTCAGGGATATGGTAATCTGCCAATCTGTATGGCAAAGAACCAGTATTCTCTGTCAGATGATCCTACATTATTGGGTCGTCCATCCGGCTTTGCAATTAATATAAGAGAAGTATATGTGTCCGCGGGCGCAGGTTTTGTGGTTGCTTTGACAGGAGCTGTCATGACAATGCCTGGATTACCTAAGACACCGGCTGCATATCAGATCGATGTAACAGATGATGGTGTTATTACAGGATTATTCTAATGTGTAAGGAAGACCAGCAAGGAGTCAGCCTAGTATGAAATGTCCAAAGTGTGGAAATGAGTTAGAAGAGGGCAAACTGCTGTGTGAGCAGTGTGGGGAAGAGATCAAAATTGTGCCGGATTTTGATATTGAATTAGAGGCACAGATGGATGAAACTATTAGCAATATAGTAGAAAACATATCTGTAGATGAGAACAGTCAGCAGGTTGCAGAAGCGGATGAACCTCAGAAGACAGAAGCTGATGAGCAGGAAGATGCAGATGATTTAAAAAGAAAGTCTCAGAGATTATTATCCGGAGCACGGTTTTGTACATATTGGTAAAAGCGATCATTGCAGTTTTTCAACACTTGCAATTGTGATAGTAGTTGCCGCCTGTTGGATTCTGTTTCAGAATTCCAGAGATAATTCTTTTGATTATCAGTACAACCGTGCAATTGAATGCGCAGCAGATAATCACTATGATGAAGCGATTTCTTATCTGGAGAAGCAATTGCACTGGATTCAAATGCAACAGGCGCAAGATTCCTTCTGGCTAAATATTACGATAAAAATGGTCAGCAGCAAAAGTGCGATACTTGTATTGCAGGAGCTGATTGGTCTGAATGTAGATAACGTAGAAGAAATATATGATTATCTTTTATCCATTTATCAGAACCGACAGGATTATGCAAAGATGGGAGAATTGCTGAAAGAATGTGACAGCGATACGATTCTTGCAAAATACAATGAATATGCAGCATTGCCACCAGAATTCAATAAAAGAGGGTGGAGTCTATAATGAATTGATCTCTATTACCATGCAGGGTAATACGGATGGATTTATCTATTATACAATGGATGGCTCTACACCAACAACCAATTCTCTGGTGTATGAGTTCCCGATTCCTTTGGAATCAGGAGATTATACTAGTCGGGCGTTTTTTGTAAATATGCATGGAGTTGCCAGTGAAGTAATAACGAAGACTGCTCCATGAGAATGGTGTTGACAGATGTTATCATCGGTGGAAGAAACAAGTCACTTATCATCCTTGAGAATCAGATGAGAACTGTTGCAGGCAACCTGTACATAACAACAGATGATGGCTCTTACGGAAGCAAGGGTGTTGTTACAAATGAGATCCAGAAGCTTGTTGATGCAGGAAATAAATATGACGTATGTATCGCGATTGGACCAATGATAATGATGAAGTTCGTATGTAAGCTCACAAAGGAGCTTGGTATCCATACTGTTGTCAGCCTGAACCCTATCATGGTAGATGGAACAGGTATGTGCGGTGCGTGCAGAGTTACAGTCGGCGGTGAAGTTAAGTTTGCCTGCGTAGACGGACCTGAGTTTGATGGACATCTTGTAGACTTCGATGAGGCTATGAAGCGTCAGCAGATATATAAGACAGCAGAAGGAAGAGCGTATCTTGCAGCTAAAGAAGGAGATACACACCATGGTGGCTGTGGAAATTGCGGAGGTGACAAATAATGGCTATAGATGTAGATGTATTTAAGAGAGTTCCTGTTCGTGAGCAGGACGCCAGTGAGCGTGCTCATAATTTTGAAGAGGTTTGTTACGGATACAATGCTGAGGAGGCAATGGCTGAGGCGTCAAGATGTATAGGATGTAAGAACGCACCATGTATGGGTGGATGTCCTGTATCAATAAATATTCCAGGATTCATTGCTAAGGTTAAGGAAGGAAACTTCGCTGAAGCGTTCCAGATCATCAGTGAGTCATCTGCACTCCCTGCTGTATGCGGTCGTGTGTGTCCACAGGAGACACAGTGTGAGCACAGATGTATCAGAGGAATAAAGGGCGAAGCCGTATCAATCGGTAAGCTTGAGAGATTTGTTGCAGACTGGGCAAGAGAGAATGGCATCAAGCCTGAGCCTGCTAAGGAAAAGAACGGCAAGAAGGTTGCTGTTATCGGTTCGGGTCCTTCAGGTGTTACATGTGCCGGAGACCTTGCGAAGATGGGCTATGATGTTACAATATTTGAGGCACTTCATGAGCCGGGAGGAGTTCTTGTATATGGTATTCCTGAATTCCGTCTCCCTAAGGAAAAGGTAGTTAAGAAAGAGATAGAGAACATAAAGAGTCTTGGCGTTAAGATTGAGACAAATGTAGTGGTAGGCAAGTCGGTTACCATCGACTCACTTCTTGAGGACGAGGGCTTTGACGCAGTATTCGTAGGTTCAGGCGCCGGCCTTCCTAAGTTCATGGGTATTCCTGGTGAGAACTCAAACGGAGTATTCTCAGCGAATGAGTATCTTACAAGAAGTAACCTTATGAAGGCGTTTGACGAGAATTCAAATACACCTATCATGCATGCCAAGAAGGTAGCAGTTGTAGGTGGTGGTAATGTTGCTATGGACGCAGCAAGAACAGCATTACGTCTCGGTGCAGAGACACATATCGTATACAGACGTTCAGAGGAGGAGCTTCCTGCAAGAGTTGAGGAAGTACATCACGCTAAGGAAGAGGGGATTATATTTGATCTTCTTACAAATCCTACAGAGATCCTTGCAGACGAGAAAGGCTGGGTATGCGGAATCAGGTGTGTAAAGATGGAGCTTGGCGAGCCTGATGCTTCAGGAAGAAGAAGACCTGTTGTGATCCCTGGTTCAGAGTTCGTTATGGATGTGGATGCGGTTATCATGTCACTTGGTACTTCACCAAACCCACTTGCAGTATTTTAATAACTATGCAGTGATCAAAGAAGGAATTACCGCACAGTTTGGAGAACTGGATGCCGTATATCTGGATGCACTGTGCGAAGAAATATACGGTTGATTTTTGATGCGTGAGCTTAACAGCCTGTAGAGAGACAGAATGGAAAGGTACAGGGGATTACGATTAACATTTCGCTGGTGACAGTAGGTAAAGTAAAGGAAAAGTATTATCGGGATGCAATTGCAGAATATGCAAAACGGTTATCACGATATTGTAAATTGGAAATCATAGAAGTTGCGGATGAGAAAACGCCGGATAAAGCTTCTGAGACGGAAGAGGATCAGATCAAGCAGAAAAGAAGCAGAGAGAATACTAAAGAATATTCGGGATGATGCTTACTGTATTGCGTTGGCAATTGAAGGTAAGAAGACTGATTCTGTTTCCATGGCAAAGCATCTGGAACAGCTTGCCTTGAGTGGTAAGAGCAATATTGTGTTTGTTATCGGAGGTTCGCTGGGACTGCATCAAAGTGTATTACGCAGGGCTGATGAGAAGTTGAGCTTTTCAGATATGACATTTCCACATCAGCTGATGAGAGTGATCTTACTGGAACAGATTTACCGTTGTTACCGAATTATAAATAGAGAACCATATCATAAATAATAACTATTCAGAACCTTATGATTTCATAAGGTTCTGAATAGTTATATGTATTAAAGGAGGTATTTATATATGAGGATGTATGATCTGATTATGAAGAAACGAAATGGGAAGCACTGGATGAAAAGGAAATCCAGTATATGATCAACGGATATACAAAGGGTGAAATCCCAGATTATCAGATGTCAGCTATGACAATGGCAATTTATTTCCAGGGTATGAATGAGCAGGAGACTCTTGCACTGACCATGGCTATGGCCCATAGCGGAGACATGCTGGATTTAAGTGATATTCATGGAGTGAAGGTAGACAAGCATTCTACCGGTGGGTGGGTGATAAGACATCTCTTGCACTGACTCCCATGGTGGCAGCTCTTGGAATCCCGGTTGCCAAGATGAGCGGAAGAGGTCTTGGACATACAGGCGGAACAATTGATAAGCTGGAGAGCTTTACAGGATTCTCTACTGCTATTTCCGAAGAACAATTCAAAGAAAATGTGAACCGTATCGGAATTGCCATTATGGGGCAGACAGCAGACCTTGCGCCGGCGGATAAGAAGCTGTATGCGTTACGTGATGTAACGGCAACTGTTGATAACATGTCCCTGATCGCATCCTCTATTATGAGTAAGAAACTGGCAGCGGAGCAGATGCTATCGTATTGGATGTTAAGACTGGCAGTGGAGCTTTCATGAAAAAGGAAGAGGATGCAGCAGCACTTGCCAAAGAGATGGTTAAGCTTGGAAAAGGCGCTGGCAGAAAGACATTTGCAGTCATATCAGATATGGATCAGCCACTTGGTTTTGCCGTAGGTAATGCACTTGAAGTAAAAGAAGCTATTGATACCTTGAACGGAAAAGGACCTGAGGATTTTGTGGAATTATGTATGACACTTGGTTCTCAGATGATTCTGGCAGCCGGCAAGGCAGAATCAACGGAACAGGCAAGAGAGATGCTGCAGGGAGTAATACAGGATGGAAGTGCACTGCGCAAACTGGCAGAATTTATTCATGCCCAGGGAGGAGATGAGAAGCTGGTATGTCATCCTGAAAAGTTACCGGTGGCTTCTATGATAGAAGAAATCCCTGCACCGCAGGATGGCTATATTCAACATATTGTATGTGATGAAATAGGTATGTGTTCATTGATCCTTGGCGGTGGACGTGAGACTAAGGAAAGTGAAATAGACCTGTCTGTAGGTCTTGTGCTTCATAAAAAGGTTGGGGATCAGGTTATAAAAGGGGAATCATTGGCGACAATTCATGGTAATTCCCGTGAAAAGATCGAAGCTGCAAAAGAAAGATTCCTGAATGCTTATACATTCAGTACCACTCCTGTAGAGAAGAAAAAGCTGATAAAAGGTATTATTTCCTAATATAGAACATAGGATAAAGTGTGGAGTGATCCGCACTTTATTTTATTTTTGCCGGTGGTGTCTTATGTGGAAACAGGAATTCGTGGATGCAAAAGAACGTTTTGCTGAGGCTTTTATGCTGCCAAAAGATCTGGTTATGAATGCTACTTTATTTCATATGATAGGAGAACGGGATATTTATCTGGAAAATTATAAAGGCATTCTGTCTTATACGTGCCATGAGATCATTGTAAAGGACATGATTGCAAATACAGTATATGTGGGGACTGTCTTTCTATTGTATATTTTTCCAATGAAGATATGAAGATTTCGGGACGGATTGAGGAAGTAAAAGTTTCGAGGTGACTGCCTTGCAGAATAAATGGATGCGTTATCTGGATGGATATATAGATATCAGATTATATGGGGATTATGTGGAACGTTTATTCAATATGTGTCGTTCCCATGGGATAGAACTGTGGGATATTAAACGGGATGAAACGTCTTTTTGCTGTAGTATGGCAGCGGAAGACTTTAGCAGAATGCATCCGTTAATGCGTAAAACAGGCACGAAAGTAAAAGTGCTCCATAAGAATGGGCTTTTATTTTATATTCCTTTTCTAAAAAAAGGATTCTTTTTTTTATAGGCATATTTGCCTGTCTTTTTATGCTTAACTGGGTGACACAGTACATATGGGCGATTGAATATGTAGGTAATATGCAGATAAGTGATGATGAATTAACGGATTTTCTAAGAGAAGAAGGAATTCATTATGGAATGACTAAGGCATCTTTAAATTGTGAAGAGAAAGAAAAGCAGTTAAGGGCTGCATTTCCTGTCGTAACATGGACTTCGATTTACTTTGAGGGAACCAAATTATATATGTGGAAGTGAAGGAGAACGAGAAAGTAACAAGCGGACATCAGCAGCCGCAGGGAATGGATATTGTGGCGTCAGAAGACGGAGTTATATCTTCAATCATTACGAGAAATGGTATTCCACAGGTAAAAGCTGGAGATACTGTGGAAAAGGACAAAAATCCTGGTATCTGGTGCAGTTCCGGTGTATGATGACGGGCAGAATATAGTGAAATACCAGATCTATGAAGCCGATGCAGATATTACAATTCTGACAAAGACTCATTTTCATGATCAGGTGAAAGAAATTTATCCGGTGATGATTTATGACAGGAATAGCAGGAAAGGCTATTTCCTGGATATTCTCGGATGGTATATAGAAAGCCCCATGTTTATGGATAGTCAGCGAAGCTATGAGTCAGTATATGATAAGAGGCAGGTATCCATACTGGGAGAAATATATTTGCCGGTATTTTATGGAGTAGTCGATAAGAAACCATATCATATTCAGTATTGCAATTACGAACAGGAACAGATGCAGAATACTCTGACAGGGGCTTTTGAAAAATTTATTTTATGTTTACAAGAAAAAGGGGTACAAATTATTGAAAAAGATGTTAAAATGATTAAGAATAGGAATGGTATGGAGATTAATGCAGACCTTCTTGTTATAAAGCCTACAGGAGAGAAAACTGTATTACAGCAGGAAAATAGGCAGGAGGAGTAGATTTTGGAAGAATTTCATATTGGATTACAAATACCTACCGAACATATGCAGAATATATTCGGTAATTATGATTCATACATTAGACAGATAGAGGATGATCTACAGGTCGTGATCACAGATCGCAATGGAGAAGTGAGAATTGCCGGTGAGGAAGGTAACGTGAACAAGGCAGTAAAACTTCTGCAGGATCTGATAGAATTATCCAAAAGGGGTAATCAGATACAGGAACAGAATGTGTCTTATGCATTGGAACTGTCGAAAGAGGGAGAAGAAGACTCCATTCTTGAGATTGATGCAGACTGCATCTGCCATACAATTACAGGCAAGCCAATCAAACCAAAGACCATGGGGCAGAAGAAATATATTGATGCAATCAGGGATAAAATGATTGTATTTGGTCTTGGACCGGCTGGAACCGGTAAGACATATCTGGCGATGGCAATGGCAATTACGGCATTTAAGAATCATCAGGTCGAACGTATTATTCTGACACGTCCGGCGATAGAGGCAGGCGAGAAGCTGGGCTTTCTTCCAGGCGACCTGCAAAGTAAAGTAGATCCGTATCTGCGTCCGTTGTATGATGCCTTATATCAGATCATGGGAGCAGACAATTTTCAGAAGAATATGGAAAAGGGGCTGATAGAAGTAGCACCTTTGGCATATATGCGAGGAAGAACGCTGGACAATGCCTATATTATTCTGGATGAAGCGCAGAATACGACACCGGCACAGATGAAGATGTTCCTGACTCGAATCGGTTTCGGTTCCAAAGTCATTATTACCGGTGATGCCTCTCAGAAGGATCTGGCAGTGGGAACACAGTCCGGGCTGGATGTGGCACAGAAAGTATTGGGAAAAATCAGCGATATTGCGTTTATTCAGATGACAAGCCGTGATGTTGTAAGACATCCGCTTGTACAGAAAAGATTGTAAAAGCATATGAAACATACGAAGCAAATGAAGTGAAACATCAGGAATCAGAATAAAGAGAAACGAAAGAATACAGGAGTTTCTATGCGAGAAAACCAAAATAGGAGTTAGACCATGAGAAAAGAAGAAGCAAAGTGGCAGAAGGTATTATGGATTGTATTCATGCTCCTTTTTCAATCACAGCTACAGCGGTGGCTGCCTATATCTATGGTAATTCTCTGAGAGACATCTGTCTTCTGCTGATTGTAGTAACAGCAGGATGTGCAGGTGTGGTATTTGCACTGATTCAGTCGGATATCTGCGGGGTTCTGCATTATGATAATGGTGCTCATTATGTACGGTTTGTTGTTACTTTTATGATTGGTATTACAGCCGGCTGTTTATTGCCAATGCTCCCGGACAGTGGATGGGCATTTCCTGCAATTGCACTGGCATTAACGTTGTTTGCTAATACAGTCACAGGGTTAATGGCATATGCAGTAATTCTTGGGATCTGCATCTATTTTTCAAACGGAAGTGTATTGATTTTTCTGATGTATTTTCTCATAGGCTGTCTGTTTGCCATTCTGTTTGAACGTCTGGATGAAGATTACAAGACAGGTGTCCCAATCTTTGTGGCGATGATGATTTATTCAGTCATTATGCTGGCAAGAATTGTATTCAGAAGCTATGGAACCATAGAATTTGAAGCTTTTATGATTCCTGTAATCAATCTTTTTATTACATTTCTTTTTGTACTTGCTGTTTTGAGATTCTACTGTGCAGTTGTGATAGACAGGGAGAAGGGACGTTTTCTTGAGATTAACGATCAGGAATTTGAATTGTTGAGTAAGTATAAAGGAGAGAATCCGCAGCTGTATTATAATGCGATTCATACGGCGTATTTTGCTGAAAAGGCGGCAAGATTATTTCACATGGATGTGGATGTGGCAAAAGAATGGTGGTTATTATCATAAGATTATTGCCAATGAATGTAAAAAAGAAGATAAATCACTGGAAGAGATATGCAGACTTTATCGGTTCCCTGATAAGGCAGTAAAGCTTTTACAGGAATATAATTATAAATCCGAATTTATCGTTATGAAGGAAACAGCAGTTGTCTATCTGGCAGATGCTGTGGTATCTTCTATCATGTATCTGCTTGAAAAGGATGAGAATAAGGAAGTTGATTTCGTACAGCTTGCTACAGCAGTATTGAAACGTAAAATAGACAGTGGCGTATTGAACCACAGCAATATTTCCGTATCAGAGTTATGCGGTATGGAGAAATTATTTACGGGAGAGAAATTGTATTATGACTTTTTGCGTAGAAAATGAAACTGAAAAGGAATTACCGTTTGATGTAGAAGAGATTGCAGGAAGGTAATGGAAGCAGCTCTGGAACAGGAAGGTTGTCCATACGAGGCATCCATAGAACTTCTTTTAACAGATAATGAGGGAATTCATGCTATGAACAGAGAATTTCGCAATATTGACCGTCCTACAGATGTGTTGTCTTTTCCTAATGTTGATTATGAAGCTCCGGCAGATTTTGAAGGAATAGAGGATTCTGTGGAAGATTATTTTGATCCGGAGACAGGGGAACTGTGTCTGGGCGATATTGTAATTTCGATTGACAAGGTATATGAACAGGCGCAGGAATATGGACATGCACCTTTGAGAGAATTTGCGTTTCTAGTAGCACATAGTATGCTGCATTTATTAGGGTACGATCATATGGAGCCTGATGAGGCTGAGGTTATGGAAGCAAAGCAGGAAGAGATTCTGACGAAACTGGGGATTACAAGATAATACGATTCATAAGACAACGCGGAGGAGTATATGAGGAAGAAATCGAATTTTATCGTACAGGGAGGAATACTTGCAGCAGCAGGTATTTTGTCACGAATCATAGGAATTGCAAGACGTTTTCCAATGGAACACATTATTGGAGATGTGGGAAATGGATACTATTCGGCAGCGTATGAAGTGTATGCAATGATGCTGATCATATCCTGCTACAGTCTGCCGCTGGCAGTTTCCAAGGTGGTTTCTGCCAAGATTGGAAAGAGACAATACCGAAATGCAAACAGGGCTTTCCAGTGTGCTATGGCTTTTGCAGTGGCAGCAGGCGGATTGACATTTCTGATTGTGGAAGTGTTTGGAGATATTCTGGCAACAGATTTCATGCTGGAGCCTATGAGTGCAATGGCATTAAAGGTGCTGGGACCTGCTCTTTTAATTGTTTCCATTATGGGAGTATTTCGTGGATATTTTCAGGGACTTGGAACCATGATGCCCACTGCCGTATCACAGATTATTGAGCAGATTTTTGTATTGATTGCCAGTATAGCGGGTGCTTATGTGCTGTATCACAGGGGAGAAAAAGTAGGTGCATTGCTTCATAATGAGAATTATGCGCCTTCTTATGGTGCAGCAGGTGCGTCATTGGGACCGGTAGTTGGTTCCCTGATTGGTCTGATTTTCCTGCTGCTGGTATATTTCTCTTATCGAGGCAGATTCAAGGCACAGGTGAAGAGAGATACCAGTGGTACAGTAGATAGTTACAGTACTATATTCCGTTTGATCGTATTGACAATTCTTCCGGTGCTTTTAAGTACTACCGTATATAATATCAGTAATGTCATTGATATCCGTATTTATAACAGTGTCATGATCCAGAAGGGAATGGAAGATGTAAAGGCATATAACTGGGGTGTATATTCTGGTAAATACAGAGTACTTGTAAATGTACCGATAGCTCTTGCTAATGCCATGTGTTCCTCTATTGTGCCGGTTCTGACCGGGTTGATCGTCAGAGAAGAGTATAGACAGGCAAAGAGAAGATCAGCCAGGCAATGCGTTTTACCATGATCGTGGCAATTCCAAGTACAATTGGTATGTCTGTACTTGCAAGACCGATTATTACCATGTTGTTCCGTGGAGAGATAGATCTGGCAGTAAGCTTATTACATGTTGGTTCTATATCCATTATTTTCTATACCATGTCAACTCTGACCAATGGTGTATTACAGGGTATTAACAAAATGAAAATACCTGTAAGAAATGCATGTATTGCACTGGTAATTCATATTGTATTTTTATATGCAGCGTTGGAAATGGACATGGGAATCCAGGCGGTTGTATATGCTAATATTTTATTTGCAGTAATCGTATGTATTTTGAATCATCTGGCTATTCGCAAATATATTCATTATCGCCAGGAGTTTATCAGAACGTTTGCAATACCCCTTGCATCTTCTGCAATTATGGGTGTAGTTGTTGGACTGATTTACTGGCTGCTTAGTAAGGCGCTTTCAGGCATGGGTAAAGCTTTATCAAGTTTCCTTATTGTAATGATATGCATTGTGATAGGTGCTGTTGTGTACTTTATGGCTATGCTGTTTCTCAAGGGAATCACGAAAGATGATCTTATGAAAATGCCTGGTGGCAGAACGGTATACACAATTGCTGCGAAGTGTCATCTGATGTAGAAAAACGAACATGTATAAAAAACAGAGAATAAGCTGATACTATATCAAAATGCCATATTTGAAACGGAGGCTGATGATGAGGCAGGGATATAAGATTAGCTTATTTTTGCATGTATAGCTGTGCTGGTGCTGATAGCACTTATTTTATTGAAAAGACATGCATTATATCAATCAGAAGAAGTTCCTTTTATAGAGGAGATTCAGGAAGAACAGGATGATATCACGCAGGTGCAGAATACAGACATAAGGATTACGTGCGATACGATATGCATGTATGAGGACTTCGATAAGAAAGATGGAACAGTATCTTATGAAGAAGTGAGAATGCCTGGCAAATATATAGGAATGAACAGAGTGGAAATGGAGAAGGCATTATGGGACGACAGCCGCGTTCTGAGTCTTGAGGACAAGGAAAGAGGATTTGAATCACAGCATCTGGAACTTTTCTCCAAAGAAAGAGTAAAGATTGTACGTATTTATGATACAACTCCGGAAGTAAGCGGTTACTATATCATGGCAGTTGATCATGAAATATGGATTTATCAGGAGACAGAACTACTGTGTATTTTAAGACTGACCTGCAGTTAGAACAGTTGCCGCAACAGGTTCAGAAGGAAATCATGCAGGGCAAATATATAGATTCAGAACTTGCACTATATCATTTTCTGGAATCATACAGCAGTTAAAGGAAGGAAAAGGAAATATGCCGCTTAAAGTAGTAGTTATAGGAGGCGGAGCCAGTGGATTGGCTGCAGCCATTACCGCAGCATGGGGCGGAGCAGAAGTTATCATATTAGAGCATAAGGACAGATTTGGTAAGAAAAATCCTGATGACAGGAAATGGAAAGTGTAATTTGACCAATGTAAGCGATTATCATGGAAAATACTATGGAGAAGATG
>VOFC01006904.1_pt1 | contig 17536 bp, 31 predicted proteins | sample 5384161 | NCBI WGS metagenome assembly VOFC01 (sample SAMN12384722, study PRJNA508395) | human gut metagenome | isolation source: healthy gut B | host: Homo sapiens
TTATTTTTCATTCTTTCTCTAATTGTTTTTCTCCGATTTCCTTTATATTTTAAAATACAATAAGACTATATTTTCCATCGTCCTACTCTTCCTCTTAATTGATGAAGTGTTGCAAACCCAAAACGCTCTGCGTTTTCAATTACCATTATGCTTGCATTTGGAACATCAACTCAACTTCTATTACTGTTGTAGAAATTAATATATCTATTTTTCCATTCTTGAATTCTTCCATTATTGCTTCTTTATCTTTTTTGTTTAGTTTTCCATGTATGTATTCTACTCTCATAGTCTTTAAAGATTTTCGTTTTTGTACTTTTCTGCTATTTCTAAAAACAGATTTCATTAATTTCTGTCAGATTCTTCTACTAAAGGACACAACAGATGCTTGTCTTCCTTCATCTATTTGCCCTTTTATGAAGTTGTTTACTCTTTTCTTCTTTTTGATGCTGTTACTGCAAATGTATCTATTTTTGCCTGTTTGGTGGTAGTTCATCAATTATTGAAATATCAAGATCGCCATACAATATTTAGTGCAAGTCTTGGTATTGGTGTTGCAGACATAACAAGCTTACATCTGGATTTCTCCTTTTTAAATTTATTATACTTTTTTGCATTACACCAATCTGTGCTGTTCATCTGTTATAACTAACCCTAATTTATTAAACTCAACATTTTCTTGTAAAAGTGCGTGTGTACCAATTATTATATCTATTTTTCCCTGCTTTAATTCTTCTAATATTTTTTTCCTTTTGTTTTTTTTGCCATTCCACTAATTAAAAGTTCACACCTTATATCAAATTTGTCCATTGTTTTTTGAAGTTTTGATAATGCTGTGTTGCAAGTATTGCCGTTGGTACCATTACTGCAGCTTGATAATTAGACCTTACTGCTTTTAAATGCTGCACACATTGCTACTGCTGTTTTCCGCTTCCAACATCTCCTTGTAGCAATCTATTCATTGTTTTTTACTTTCCATATCTTTATCTATTTCTTCTAAAAACTCTGCTTTGTGCATTTGTTAATTTAAAAGGTAGACTATCTATTATTTCAGACATTTTGGCATCTGTACTAAAACTAATACCCTTTTATCTTTATCATAATTTGTTTTAAATGTTAAAAGAGCTAGTTGCATTATTAGTAATTCCTCAAATACTAACCTTGTACGTGCCTTGTTATAATCTTCAAAACTATTTGGGAAATGAATTTGCTTTTGTTGCTTCATTTATCCCCATTAATTTGTATTCTTTTATTAAATATTCTGGTATTGTTTCTGGCAATACATTGGCTTCTTCTAAAAGCATTTTCTATTATTTTTTCTTAAGATATTTTGGCTTAAATTATATGTACTTGGATATATTGGGATAATTCTTCCAGTATTTTTGTTAGAGTCTTGTTCATCAATTATTGGTGTCATCATTTCTATTTGATTTAGTTTTCTTTTGACTTTTCCAAAAATTTATAGGTATCTCCAACTATAAATCTCTTTCTTAGAAATGGAACATTAAACCATGTGAGTGTACATGTGGCGGTTTCATCTCTTACAACTAGTTTGTATATAGTCATGTTTCTTCGTATTCTAATTTCAGTCATTTTAGATACACATTTTGCTTCTATAAGAGCGTCTTCCCTGGGGTCTACAAGCTCTGCTATGTCCTTTTTTATTCCCCCATTTTTCATATCCTCTTGGGTAATAGGAAATAACATCTTCTAAGGTATAAATACCTAAAGAATTTAGCTTGTTTTATTCTGTTTGGTCCAACGCCTTTTATGTATTTTGCATCTTTTTTAATAAATCTACCATGTGCTCTCCTTTAACTTATATTCAAGTCCTGTGTTTCTCTTTTTGTTTCTGTATTTTGTATCATATATTCTATTGTTTTTTCTTGTTCCTAATACAATTAAAAAGCTTTTTTGCTCTTGTAATTCCCTGTATATAGTAAATTTCTTGTAAAAGTAGCATTGAAAGTTGCTGCTTGTGGTAAACATAGTATAACAACATTAAACTCACTTCCTTTGTGATTTATGAATTGTTATTGAATAGCTGTGTTCTAATTGTTCAAGTTCTGAATATTCATACCATGCTGTTTTATCATCATCAAACTTTACTTCTACTTGTTTTGTAATATCATCAATTTTTGTAACTGTTCCAAGTTCACCGTTAAAAATTCCTGTTCCATCTTCTTTATGGTTTCTTTCCCCAGTATATATCATAGTTGTTCTTTATTTGCATAACTTTGTCTCCAACAAAAACGTTCTATCCCCATGTTTCTTTTTTTGGAATTTGGCTAATGTCTTTTGCAGAATTAATTGATGGGTTTAATGCATTTTGTAATTCTATATTTAATTTTTTGTTCCAAGCTTTCCTTTTTTTGTTGGTGTTAATACTTGTATATCTTTAAAGAAATCATAATTACCATATTTTTAATCTTCCGTGAACACAAAGATACCTACATCTTCTATCATTTTATTTGTTGATGTTTCATTTATAAAGAAGAAGTCTTGTAGTTTGTTTTCTATCTCATCTTTTTTGGTACATTTAGGAAGTCTTCTCCATTATTTACTTTGTGCGCATTTGTTATTATTTGGCTTTGTGCAGCTTGTCTAAATATTTCATTTAACTCAATTGTTTCAATTACACCTGAATTAATTATATCTTTTAAAAACATTTCCTGGCCCTACTGATGGCAACTGATTTATATCGCCAACTAACACTAGTTTTGTTCCTATATATAGTCCTTTTTAGTATGTAATTCATTAAAAAACATCTACCATAGATGCTTCATCTATTATTAGTACATCACAGTCTATTGGTTCTATTTGTAATCTATTCTTTCCATTCAAGTGTTTCTTCTGTTTTGGTTAAGCACAATAGCCTATGAATAGTTGCAGCTTCTTCTCCTGTTGCTTCACTCATTCTTTTAGCTGCTCTGCCTGTTGGAGCACAAAGTACAACTTTTTTTTCCCTCATTTTGAATAGCTCAATTACAAATTTAATAATTGTTGTTTTTCCTGTACCTGGCCCACCTGTAATTACGCATACATTATTTGTGTTTACAGTTTTTATTGCTTCTTTGTTTATCTGATAATACTATATCTATTGAATTTTCTTCTTGAGCAAATTTTTATCGAAGTCTTTAATTCTCTTTATGTTTTTGGCTTGTTTTAGTGTTATTAGCTTGTTTGCAATGTTTTTTCGCATACATAAAAAGTGTTTAAATATACCCATTCTATGCCTTCTGTATCTTCTATTTCTATTTTTGCTTGTGCTTTTAAATTAATCATACATGTTTCAATGTATTTATCATCTACATTTAGCAGGTTTTGTACAAATGTAATTAAATTTTGTTTTTCTACACATGTATTTCCATTATTGCTAGCTAGTGCTAAACTGTATTTTATTGCACTTTCCACTTTTTTGCATCATTATTTGCTAAACCTAAATCTAATGCCATTTTATCTATTTTTTTTGAAGTCTACACCATATGTTATATCTAATAGCATATATGGATTTGCTTCAATTTCTGCTATTGCATCTTTTCCAAATGTCTCATATACTTTTTTTGCTGTTACTTGCAGATATTCCAAATTTTTCTAAGAAACCTACTATCTCCCATAGGTCCCATTTTTCGGCGAATTCTTCTGAGATTTTTACTGCTTTTGCTGAATTTATACCTTTAATTTTTTTCTAGTTTTTCTGGTTCAAAACGTAACACGTGCAAGGTTTCTTCACCAAATTTTTCTATAATCTTTTTTCGCTGTTGCTGGACCTACTCCTGTAATTATTCCACCTGCTAAGTATCTTTCTAAGGCTTCTAATGTTTCTGGCATTATTTTTTCAAATGTTTCTATTTTGAATTGCCTTCCATAATCTGGGTGTGTTACAAATTTTCCCACAAGCCTTAAGCTATCTCCATCATTTATAAAAGGTAAATAACCAGTTATAACTGTGGTTTCTTCTTCTGTTTTAAACTCTGCTACCATGTAACCATTTATTTCGTTTGTATATATAATTTCTGTTATTTGACCTTTTATCTCCAAAATAATTCCCCTTTTTGATATTATGTATTGACTTTTTGATAAAAGTATAATATAATATTAACAAAAGTAAGGAGCCACAAAATGTGGTCGCCGAATGTATAATTTTATAATTGCATCTCTAAACGGCTATATAGAGATGTGATTTTTATATGTACTTATAACTGCTGTTATAAGCAATATTAGAGAAATGAGTATTGTAAATAGATTTGTGAAAAGTGATATAATCAACATTTTCAAAAGTATAGCTTCTATCATTTCACACCACCTCACTTTCTATGTAGAGTTTGGTGGCAACCACATTTCTAACTTCCTTACTACGTTTTGTATTATATATTCTTTTTTGTTTTTTGTCAATATGTTTATCGAAATTTTGTTTTTATATTTCTATAAATTCGTGTGCACTCGCTCTAATTAATCTGTTCATTATTGCAAGGCCTAAGCCATCTTTTTTCTACTCCTTCAACTATTATAAGTTCTCCGTTTAATGTGTCTGCTTGTCTTAAGGCTGAAAAAATGTTGTGACTTATTTCTTCTAAAGTGTTTTCCTAAGTCTAATAATTTTTTTTGAATTATACTTTTCTAAATTCTTTGTTTTACCTAGTATAACTGCATCTTTGCCTTGTGCAAGTTCATTTATTTTTTTCTACCATTTTATCATTATCTTTGCTATATACTAATATACATTTTTTTTTTGGTGCATAATGTTTGTATTTTATACCTGAGACATTATTTTTTTCTCCTTCTTTATATTCTCCGAAGTATTTGTTTTTCTATAAATACCTTTATTCCAAGGTTTTCAATATCTTCAGGTGTTATTTTACCTGGTCTTAATATATGCACCACACCATCTACAACTCTAATTACTGTAGATTCCACACCAATATCTACTCTTCCTGCATCTATTATATATTCAACTTTCCCATCTAGTTCTTCTAATATATCTTCAATTTGTGTTCCACTTGGTTAGGTTTTAATTTTACAAGTGCTTTTTGCAGTATTTATATCGTCTAATTTTGTACTTTCTGGCAAACCCACCATCATTTGATGTCCTAAAACAAATCCATATCTCCTTATAAGTTTCGAAGCCTTTATTACATCTTTAAATGTATGACCTCTTCCTGCTTTTTCCAAAATATAGTCATTTGCAGACTGTACTCCCAATTCTATTGTTTTTACATTATATTTCTTCATTCTTTTTAATGTTTTTTTATCAATATAATCCGGTCTTGTTGAAATTCTTATATTTTTTATAATTCCATTTTTTATAAAATCATTTGCAGCTTCTAATAATTCTATTTGTTTTTTTTCTTCTATAGCAGTAAAACTTCCTCCGAAAAAAGCTACTTCTACATCTGCTTTTTTATCACTTATATATTTTAGGTGTTCTTCTATCGTATTTTTCACATCGTCCTTTGTAACTTGTTTAGTTTGACCACTTATTGATTTTTGATTGCAAAATACACAGTCATTTGGACAACCTAAATGTGGTACAAATAAATAAATATATTGCTTTTTTCATAGAATCACTCCTTTTATTTCTCTAATGCTTGTTTTGCCGCACTCATTTCAGCATGTTTCTTACTGTTTCCTTTTCCTGTAGCTAGAACCTTTCCGTTACATAGTACTTCTGCCTCAAAAATCTTATCATGGTCTGGTCCATATTCATTTATAATTTTGTATTCTATATGAACTTCTCCATGTGCCTGTAATTTTTTTCTTGCAAAACAGTTTTATAATCTTTTTGTCCAACATTTTTGCTTGCCAACTCTATATCTTCTTTTAAGTTTTAATTCAAATGCTACTGTATGGTTTGGTGGAAAAAAGCAACCTCTTCTGAAATTTTCTTTTCCATTTTTCTTGTATTCAATGTATGGGCTATCTATTGATTTTACCCCTATTCTATCGCATTTACCTGATGCTAATACATGGTTATCCTCCATATTGATTAATTGGTATTTTAATGATGAGCTACCACAGTTAATTACTAAAATTTTCATTTCAAAATCTCTCCTTCTATTATTCAATTTCTTTGGGCTTGAACAGCAGTAATTGCTACAACTCCCACAATATCTTCAGCCTTACAGCCTCTTGATAAATCATTTACTGGTTTTGCCATTCCCTGGCATATTGGTCCATATGCTTCTGCTTTTGCTAATCTTTCTACTAATTTGTATCCTATGTTTCCTGCATTTAAGTCTGGGAATATTAATATATTAGCATTTCCTGCCACAGGGCTTCCTGGTGCTTTATTTTGCTCCAACACTAGGAACAATTGCACTATCTAATTGCATTTCGCCATCAAGTAATAGTTCTGGTTCTTTTTCTTTTGCCAAACGAGTAGCTTCCCTAACCTTATCTATATCTTCTGATTTTGCACTTCCATATGTTGAATATGAAAGCATTGCTATTTTAGAGTACCTCCTATTAATTGTTCAAAACTTTTACTAGAAGCAATTGCAATTTCAGAAAGTTCTTCGCTGTTTGGTTTTGAATTTAAGCCACAATCTGAAAAGATAAATACTCCATTATCACCATATTCGCAATTTGAACTACCATTACGTTAAAACTTGAAACAAGTTTGGTTCCTGGTTTTGTTTTTATAATTTGAAGTGCTGGTCTTAAAGTATCTGCTGTAGAATGAGCAGCTCCTGAAACTAACCCATCAGCATCTCCAACTTTAAGCATCATCATTCCAAAATAAACTGGGTTTGAAATAAGCTCTTTTTGCCTTTCAATAGTAATTCCCTTCTCTTTTCTAAGTTCATAAAATGCGTTTACATATGTTTCGTATTTTTCAGAAATTGCAGGATCAATTATCTCTACCTTTGATATATCTAAATTATTATCACTTGCAATTTTAGTTACCTCATCTTTATTTCCAACTAAAATAACTTTAGCAAAACCTTCTTTACTATTATATCCACTGCTTTTAAAGTTCTTAAATCGGTTGCTTCTGGCAATACAATAGTCTTAATATCTTGGTTTGCTCTTTCTTTAATACTCTCAATGAAAACCCATTTTTTTCCTCCTATTTTCGAACTATATTATTATATAACAAAAACTGCCAAAATACCAACAAAAACGCCAATATTTTTTGTAAAATTATTGGCGTTTTAAATCTTTATTATATTACAAATTTCTTAATTAGTAAATACTCCTCCTGCGATTATTGTTAATACTACTAATCCAAGCCAGATATAAGATGTGCTTCCACCTGTTTTTAATTCTAGTATTACTAAAGCTTTGTCATCATCATCCTCTTGTTGTTTATCATAGTCATCTGTTTTTACGTTATCTGGTGTTGAGTCTATATCCTTTGAGCCTTTATCATTGTAGTCTTCACTAATTTCTGCTATATTTGTTTTAGTCCTAAATTTTTTTCACTGTTCTTCCATGTGAATATAACCTCTACTGTTGCTGAATCTCCTGGGTTTAATAATTTTCCTTCTAATGCTCTTGTTGTAATTTTGTTTCCAGTTTCCTTTGTCCATAATGGATTGTCTTCTGCAACAAACTCTAGTCCTTCTGGTATATAATCTGTTATCTCTGTTGCATATCCTGGGATCTCCCCTTGATTCATTATAATTATATTGTAAACAAATTTTACGGTTGTTTTGCTTAATTTTTTCTTATCAATTACAACCTTTGCAATTGGCTCTGGATCATCGTATGGAGTAAAGCCTGTATCTGTTATAATTGTTTTTCCATCTACTGTTACCCTTGTTTGTGTTACCCATTTTAATAATGCTAGGTCGAAATATTTTACATAGATTTTTTTCTATGTCTTGGTCATCTTCGCCTTCATTCCATTCATCTGAATTGAATCTATATCATCTATATCAATTTCATTTCCTTCTTCATCTACTGCTTTGTCTTTTGTTATTTGTGCTTTATTTATGATTATTCTATCTTCCTGAGTCATTTCTTCTTCTATTACTTGAAAGCCACTTTTACTTCTGCATAATCAGGGGTTGTATGGTTCTGTTTCACTTTATACCTTTTGTTGGGTCATATGGTTTTAGTAAAGTATTTTCTAAGTATGTAGTTCTTATTTCAACTGCTTTTTGTGGGTCATCTGTTTCTTTCCCTTCACTGTCTAACATTTTCCACTTATATTGTTTATTTGTATCATGTGTTGGTAAGAATACTAATCCATCTGGTATATCATCTGAAACTTCCATTGCATAACCTAAAGTTGATCCTTCGTTATATACTCTTATTGTATATGTTACAATATCACTATTTTGCTACATATACTGGTGTTTTATCATGTTCATATTTTATTTTTTCCATCTGTATCTACTGTTGGTTTTGGTATTCTTGTTGTTACATCATCATCATTAACTTTTGTAATGAATTTTCTAAGTGCTAAGTCAAAAGCATCTTAATTCCATTGGTTCATAATCATCATCATCTTCTTGGTATGAGCTATTATCTTCTGGTGCATTATAGTTACTAGAATCTACATTATCTGGTGTTGAATCTCTATCGTCTTTTGATATTTCATTGCCTTGCTCATCTACAACTTTATCTTCTTGTATTTCTGCTATATTTTTTAGTGTTCCTTTAAAGCTGTTCTCCGCAAAGGACTATACAGCTTATCTCAATATCTCTATAATATAGTCCATCTGTTCCATTAGTTGATTGTTGCCATCTATCTCCAGCATTTATGTCTCCTGATTTTAGTTCCTCATTATATGCTTTTATTATCTCATCTTCTAATGCTGTTGATGATATTTTTGCTTTTCCTGTTACTATTTTTACATCACTTAAATTATCCGTATCATAAAAATCGCTTGTTTTTAAGTTTTTAACAGCATCTTCTGTTTTATAAAATCCTTCTGTTCCAACTAAATCTATTGTTTTAGTTGTACTATCAGCAACAGGAACCCAGAAATTATCTGTGTTAGTCTTGTAATTCATTAAATATCCAAGTCCCTCTGGTATATAATCTGCAACTTTTTGTAGCATATCCATCTGTCTCGCCCTCATTATATACTCTTATTGTAAATGTTACAATATCTCCTTGTTTTACTATTACTGGCTCTTTTGAATGTGTATATTTTGCTGTTGTAATTGCTTTTCCTGTTGTTTGATCTATAGTATTTAATTTACTTGTATCAATCTTAGGAACTCTATCTGTTACATATTCTCCATTAATTTTGGTTATAAATTTTTCTAAGTGCTAAATCTAAGTCTACACTTTTTTTTATTTACAACTTCAATTACGACTTTGTTATCTACAATTTTTATAGTAACATCATTTATTACTATTGGTAAACCTGTAGTATTAATAAATTCAGCTTTATCTAAAACGTATTTATCTCCTGCCTCATTTAGCTTTGTTGTAATCTTAATCTTTATTGCACCATTTATTCTTATATATCCACCTGGTGCAGAAATTTCTTCTATTTCATAAATGAATTCCTGTCCTTCTTCCTTAATTGGAATATTAGGTGCAGTGAAAGTTCCATCTCCGTTATTGATTATTGTAATTAATTCACGGTCTTCGGTTTTGCATTGTAAATGTTGCACCAAATAGTAAATTTCCGTTTTCATCAACTTTTTTCTATTACAACATTAAAAGTCTCCTTCAATTATTTCTTCTTTATCAACTTTTACTACTGGTTGATCTTCAGCATCCCCTATCCATAATGTTGCTGTTGTTTTATACATTTTTTCATATGACATTTTTGGTTCTATTGTTACATTTGTTAAATCATATGTTGTTGCATATAGATTTGATATCTTTAAATAAAACTCACCTTGATCTATAGTTTGATCAATTGAATCAAATGATTGAACCATATCTGTTTTATTTTTACAATATATACAACTGGTATGTCTCCATCTTTTTTCTGGAATTACTTTACCATTCTTATCTTTAACTTCAAAAGTCACTTCATAATCAACATTACCATCTTGTTTTGAAATACTAAAAGGTCCAATTACTTTTTAAATGCTGCATCTGATGTAACAGTTTTAGTACTTTCATTAACATTAATTTGTGGTTTAACATTTGTAAAAGTCTCTTGAAGCTCTATTCCATAGTCAGTAACATGGGCTTGAGCATTTTTTTATAAAATAGTTATATAAGCTATCAATAGCTCTTTTGCTTATCTTCTGTAAGATCTTTTCTTCATTTATTTTTGTAGCATTACTTAAAAACATATGTATCAACAAGTGAAAGTGAATTTTGTCCTCCATTATCATCATGGTTTAAAAAAAATACCACAATGCCATTTGTTGAACAAATTCAATATCATCATCGGTTAAGTTTTTTTAATTGTTCTTCTGAAACATTGTTTCCACCATCAAAATTTTAAAACTTTTTCTCACTAAAGTATCTTTCATTTGAGTAGCATCTTTATGCTCTGGTAAATACATGTTGTCTATTATCCATAAAATTGCATTGTATTCTGGGTTTTGAATATTGTAACCAATTGTAGTGTTGTAATAATTCATAACTGCTGTTGCATCTGTTTTTAGATTGTATGTTTCTGTGTATGTTACATCTTCATCTAATCTTCCATCTGCATTCAAATTATTAACATTTTCAGAATTTCCAAAACCTAGACCACTTCTTAAGCAATATAATGCATCTTCCCAAACATAATTTGTTCCATTGTTTTTAATTATTTTAAAAACTGTATGAACATTAGCATTTGGCGTTGTTACTGTATATTTTTTATTTGTGTATGGTCTAATATCTGTTATATTAAGATTCATAGTATTTGCTGCATATACCTTGTTTCCAAATATTGCAATTGCTAATAGAATAAAAACTAAAATTAATGATAACTTTGATTTTTTTCATAATACTCTCCTTGTTTGTTACTACTTATAATTATATATAAAAAGTTATTAATGTCAATATATATTATTTCAAGTATTTAACATCTATCTTTTCTTACTTACGGAATGTTTACTTGTGTTTTTTTATATATAATATGACATTTTCATTACATTTTTATATTTTTTACATTTTATCCTCGAAACCTATTATTTCCGTAAGGATTACATGTTTTTCCTTCTTTTTATTATGAGCATTTCTAAAATTGCTCCAACGCCTTTATTATACTATAATTTTGGCTATTTTTCAAGCTTTTGAGGCAAAATTTTCTTTATTACCAGATATATTTAATACCTGAATGAATACACTAAGTAGCCAAACGTAGGAGTTTTATATTTTTCGAAAGAAAAATGAAAGACTTTTTATTAAAGTATTGACTTTTTATTCATTTTTTGTTATTATAATAATGCTTTATGTTTATAAAACTTGTGCGGAAATAGCTCAGTTGATAGAGCGATGCCTTGCCAAGGCATAGGTCGCGGGTTTGAGCCCCGTTTTCCGCTCCATTTATTTTTAATCATTTTTTATTATTTGCTTGCATATAATAAAGTATGGCGACATAGCCAAGTGGTAAGGCACGAGTCTGCAAAACTCTGATTCCCCGGTTCAAATCCGGGTGTCGCCTCAATTTTATTTTTTTTTTGCACGGACATGCACCATTAGCTCAGTTGGTAGAGCAGTTGACTCTTAATCAAAAGGTCCCCGGTTCGAGACCGGGATGGTGCACCAAACTTACTAATAAAAAAATAGAGTCACTAAATATAGTGACTCTATTTTGTCAATACCACGGAAATCTTTTTCTTGACTGGTTCCTTAAATCAATCTTGTCTTGCCTGATATAATGCTGTGATTTACCAAAATACTGGTTTTCTTTTTTTTTCTTTCAGCATTAATTTTCTTTCTCCTTTGATTTTGAATTTCAAGTTGCTGCTTAAAAAGCAGGATCTGACCGAATAGCTTTCTCAAGGCTTAAGAAAAGCTGGCTTTCTGTGTTTCCATTTCTCGCAAGATTTCTTCCCGTGAGGTCTTTTTACCACATCTTTTATAATTTCAAAAGATGATAGTTCTTTGTATATTCTCTTTATACACAACCGTTTTAAGGTTCTGTAGGGGAATACAAATGCTATCTCCTTCCTCATCAACAATGTAGTGGCCTTTAAACCTTAATGACATTTTTAATCCTCCTTTAAAAAGATTACATTAATATTATATCACTTTTTTATGTGAACTCAAGTTTATTCATAGTCCTGTAATAGCTTGTTTAGTTCTTTTTTCCATATACCTTTATTCCTGTTCTTAAATTTTCTACATCATTTTCAGTTAGGTATTTCGTTTGAATTTCAGTATTGCAAATAATGTCTTTTTCATTTCAAACTTATCTAATGCATATACAGCAACTGTTCCATTTTCCTCTTTTACTAAGTAGTGTTCATTACAAAAATCGTTTATTTCTTTATATACAACCACTTCTGTTGGCGTAAATTTCTGTATTTCCCACCCTATATATTCTATTTGAAATTCGCTTTCGTCTTTATTTATTAGTTTTTCATCTATCTTCTTTTCGGTTGTACCTAAGTGTTCACAATCATTATAATATCTTTTTCAATTATTTTTGTATTTGGAGTTGTTTTATTCTTAGATGAACTAGTTTCTTGTAGCAAGTTTTCTGCGTTTTCTATTACGTTTTTAGTTTCTAACTTTCTATATTCTGCCTCAAATGCAATTTGTTCATTTGCAATTTTTAATTTATACAGATATAATCCAAGTATAAATCCTGCTATAAGTGCTAAAACAAGAGCTATTACAATATATTTTTTCATTTTTTAATCACCATTTTTATAATAACCAAAATTTTGCAATATTATACATGTGTTTCTATTCTAATTTTTCCTTTTTTATTTACTTTTATTGTAATTTCTCCTGCCGTGTCTGTTCTGTATATCTTACTTCCGTAGCTTTGCAAGGTTTGTAATGTTGCGTATTTGGGTGTCCAAATTTGTTATTTTCTCCCACTCCTATTATTGAAATTTGTGGTTTAATTTTATTTATGAATTCATTTGTTGAAGATGTTTTTGACCCATGATGTGCAACTTTTAATATATCTGATTTTAGTTCTTCACTTTTTTATACCTTGCTACTATTTGCTTTTTCTGCTAAAGCTTCAATATCTCCTGTAAAAAGCATACTAAAACTTTTGTATTCTAGTCTTGCAACAATTGAATTATTATTAAGTGGACTTTCTTGTAATAAATTAGTATCTGGCCATAATACTTTAAAACTAGTGTATTTATCAAATTTTAAAACATCTCCGGCTTTTTACAACTTGTATATTAATATTCTTTTCCTTAGCCATGCTTATTATATCTTCAAATTCTTTACTTTCTTTTGCTTGTTTACTTATTACTAGTTGTTTTACATTCAGTTTTTCAATTACCTCTTTGGAAGAGTTGCAATGATCTGAATCAAAGTGTGATATTATTAAGTAATCAACTGTTTTTATCCCTTTATCTAGCAAGTATTTTTGCTATAACATTTTCCGCTTCTCCTGTATCTATCACTGCTATTTTGTTATGAGGTGTTTTTATAACCGTGCAATCTCCGTTGCCCTACATCCACCATATGAATTTCTAAGCTTCCTGGTATTAGAGATATAGCATTTAAAATAATTATTGTTATTATTGTAATAATGAACATTTCTTTTTATTTTTTTCTTTTTCAACACAAAATACACTAATATATAATACTCAATTAGTACCACAATACTAGGCGTTTTATTGTAAAAAAACCTAGTGGTATTTTTTGCAGTGATTTTTGATATATAAATTAGGATATTTACTATAATATTTAAAATTTTTGCCTAAAGCTTTGCCCAGTGGTAAAAAACACTATTCCTGCAATAATATTCAAATATCCGAAACAATATTATTATTCCTGCAAGTGGCACTGCTGTGATATTTGAGATAATAAAGTTCGTATATATTATATTAAAATATACAGCTGTTATTGGTAATACCATTATTTGTGCTGAGATTGTTATAGAAAGGATTTTGGCTAATTTTTCATTTATATATTTACTTAAAAATTTTGATATTGGGGTATTTAACAAAACGATTCCAAGAGTTCCAAGGTAAGAAAGCTCAAGTCCCACATCTTTTATTGCAAATGGGTTGAAGATTAAAATAATTAGCAAAGATAATGCTATTGAATTTAATGTATCTGATTTTCTATGAATGATTTTTGCAAATATCATTAAAATACTCATTATTGAAGCTCTTACAACAGATGGGCTAAATCTTGTTATGAACATAAAAAGTATTAAAAACAAATCATACATAAATAACTTTTTTCGCTTAGGCACCTTACTTTTTTGTAAGAATATATGTTATTCAAATATAATGTATGAAACGTGAGTACCTGAAATGGCCAAAATGTGAGAAATACTAGCTTTACTAAATGCATTTGTTATTTCTTCTGATATGTCGTTTTCTCACCTATTAGTATCCCTGTAACTAAACTACTTGTTTCTTTTCGGTAAAATTTCTTTGGCTACCTCTATTACTTTTGTTCTAATTTTATTGCTCAAACTTAATATAAGGTTCAAGTTATTTTTCTTTTATAACATTTACTTCCTGAGCTTTAATTGTTCCATATATCTTTTTTGTTTTTAAATATTCTCTATAATTAAATCCTCTATAATTTCTATCTTCTGGAGGCTTTGTATATGTACCCTCAAAAGTTATTAACATGCCATACTTTAATTCATGGATAATTCTTCTTTACGTACAGTATGAAGGTTTTTCCCATCCACATCAATATTATAACTTTTATAATATTCCGTCTCTTTTGCATCACTTTTAACTGTTGCAGTTTTCTTTACTTCTGTTGGGAATTCATTGTATACTTTTTGAACTTCAAATTTATTAGATTTAAATAAATATTTGAAATAATCGCGAAAATGAAAATTATTAGAAATACCTTCCTTCTTTTAGCGAAGAAATAATATGATTTATGCTTATTTTTGAATTAAAAATAGTAGAAGTGCAAGTATTATAACTATACAGGCTATACTTTGTTTTAAGTATAGCCCAATTATTATTCTAAAAGCACCCCAACTAATATTATAATTAGTGGTCTTTTTATTTATATCACCTCTTAAATTTAAGTGTTGGCCTTTGTTACAAGGTTCTTAAATATGTATCCTTCATATACTACATCATCTATACTTGTAAATTTTACTTTGTACCATTCTTCGGTTTCTGCTGTAATTGTAAAAGATGTATCCTTTGTAAGAGTTGTTACTATTTCAGAATCTGTTGATGGTTGTTTTCTCATATTTGCATAATCTACTGCTACAAAGCCTTTTACATTTCAACTGTAGTTTCTGTGCTACTTGAATTATCTGCTGGTTTATTTTCTGCTGGTGTTTCCGGTTCAGCAGGCTTTTCTGGTTCTGTAACTGTTGGCTGGCTTGGTTCTTCTACTACATCTGGTTTTTGTGGTTCTTCTGTTTTTGGTTCTTCCACTGTTGATGTTTTAATTTTATTTTGTATTCCGTATGTTCTAACCAGCCTTTTACTTCTCCTGCAGTTATATATGACCAATTTGTTATTTGCTTTTCAATTTTAATTTCTACATTTGGTTCTACTTCATTTTACAACTGTTGATGTTATAAGTGGCATATTATATACTTTAATTTTATTTTGAGTTTTGGTTTGTCCTTGATTTTTTCTTCTGTTGTTTGTTCTGTTGAAGTCTGTTCCGTTGTTGGTTCTGATGGTTTTCTGTTGTTTCAGTTTTATTAACAAATTCTGCAAATAGATAACCTGTTTGTTCATTCACTTTAGCTTTATACCATTCCCCATCTTCTTCTACAATTTCTACTTGTGCTTTATCTGGAACTGTTGCAAGTGGGTTGCCTCCTTTACTTGCTGATAATATTTGCATCTATTTGTTGAAGTATTACAACTACAATAAGCATAACTATTGTTTGAGATACCCCTCCTGTAATTAGGGTAATTAATGCTGATATTGCAACAGCAATAATAGCTCCAAAATATGGAATCATATTAAATACAATTGTAAATCCTAATAAAACTGCATATTTAACACCAATTATTTTCATTGCAATAGTTGTTAAAATTCCAACGACTATAGCATCTAGAAATTGACTTGATATAAATGTAAAAATACCCTATTAGAATTTACAAAATATTTTCCTAAATATTTATATGTTTTTTTCTTTAACTGTAACTTTAAATATTTTCTTAAAAAATTGTATTATTTCTGTTCTTTCAGATAATATATATATAGAAACAACAAAAGCTATAAACACATTAAAAATTTCACTTGCAAAATTCATTGCACCTTTTAGATATCCTGTCACTGTTTCAATATTTATATATTGCTTTAAATCAACATTTTGCACTTCTTTTAATAAATTATTTATTGTATCTGACTTTAAAAAGTCATCCTCAGGTAAGTTATTATATGTATCCATAAACTTAGAATAATATCCCTGGAAATTAACAATTAATTCATTTACACTTTTTATTACAACAGGTAAAATAACATTTAATATTATAATTAGTATCAATACAAAAATAACGTATGTACTAAAAATTCCAATAGTCCTTGCCTTTTTTCTTACAAATCTTTTCTTTGATTTTTTTAATCCCATTTCAATTTTGCTCTCTGGAGTGTATAATAAATATGCAATTAAAATTCCGGCCAAAAATGGTGATATAACCTTTAAAAATCCATTTATAAATGTTACAATATATCCAATACTATCTATAGCCTTATATATAATTATTACTGCAAATGCAAGTGATAAACAAAATGTCCATATTTTCCAATGGCTCTTTATTTCTTCTTTCATAAAAAACTCCTTATTTAATATTTTATATTTCTATTTCTAACTCTACTGGACAATGATCACTTCCTAGAACATTATCATGTATCTTTGCTTCCTTTATATCTTCTTTTATATCATCAGAAACTATAAAATAATCTATTCTCCATCCAACATTTTTTTCTCTTGCTTTTCTCATATATGACCACCAACTATATATATTTTCTTTTTCAGGATATAAATATCTAAAAGAATCTATAAAACCTGAATTTAAAAGACTAGTCATTTTTCTCTTTCTTCATCTGTAAATCCTGCACTATGCCTGTTCGTACTTGGATTTTTCAAATCTATTTCTTTATGAGCAACATTTAAATCTCCACACATTATAACAGGCTTTGTTTTATTTAAATCAATTAAATACTTTCTTATTTCATCTTCCCAAACCTGCCTATAACCGCAACCTTTCTAATTCTCTTTTAGAATTTGGAGTATAAATATTAACTAAATAAAACTTTTTCGAATTCTAAAGTTATAACTCTTCCTTCTTTATCATGTTCTTCGATTCCAATTCCATATTCCACTTTTTTTGGGCTTTATCTTTTAAAAACAGCTGTTCCAGAATATCCTTTCTTTTCGGCACTATTCCAATAGCTCTCATATCCATCAAAATTAAGTTCAACTTGTCCATTTTGACATTTAGTCTCTTGTATGCAAAATATATCTGCATTAATTTCTTTAAAAAATTTTGAAATCCTTTACTTAAACATGCTCTTATTCCATTTACATTCCATGAA
>VOFC01005670.1_pt1 | contig 17533 bp, 21 predicted proteins | sample 5384161 | NCBI WGS metagenome assembly VOFC01 (sample SAMN12384722, study PRJNA508395) | human gut metagenome | isolation source: healthy gut B | host: Homo sapiens
CCGCCACGATGTCGACGGTGAGTTCGCTTCTTCTCGCGGCCGCCTCCGCCATCATGAAGGACCTCGTGCTCTTTCACCGCCCAGAGGCGGGCCGCAACGAGGCCAGGCTTCGCATGACGACGAGGCTCATGACGGGGGCGCTCGGACTCCTTGCGCTGATTCTGGCGCTCGAGCCTCTTGACGTCATCGCTTGGATCAATCTCTTTGCGTTCTGGCGGCCTTGAACTCGCCTTCCTGATGCCGCTGATCGGCGGTCTTTTTCTGGCGCGGCGCAACGGCAGGAGGTGCACTTGTTTCCGTTGCGGGCAGCATCGCCTTCTATCTCGCCGTCACGATCTTCAAGATTCCGATGGGAGGCGGGCATGCCATCGCACCCTGCATGGGCGTGGCGGCGGTGCTCTTCGTTGCTGGCTCAAGGCTGAAGCCCGCATCTACCGTGAAGGCGATCGACCTCTTCTTCCCGAGGCGATGACGGGCGGAAGGGCTTTGCCCCAATAGGGAGAAATGAAAAAGGAGTTGGGCGCTGGCTCAACTCCTTTTTTGATTTCCGGGCTTTCAGCAAAAAGCCGCATCTTGACTCAGGCGGAGGCCGGAACTTCAAGCGCGTCGCCAATGGTGTAGAAATGGCCGCCGGCCACGTAGTGCAGCGTTCGCAAGTCGTCGGGAGCCTCTTCGAAGTTCCAACGGCCGTTGACGAAGACGCGATCGTCGGCAAAGGCGGCGACGGCTTCACCAATGAACAGATCGTAGGCTTCCTGGTTGTGCAACTCGGGCACGACGCGGAAGACGATCCAGGCGGCACAGCCTTCGAGCAAGGGCATGTCATATTCGGGAAGCGTCACGAGACGAGTACCGCATTCCTCCAGCTTGCGCGGATTGTCGTTCTTGCTGACCGTACCGAGATTCATGACGATCGGAGCGATGGCTGCCGTTGGAATCATCAGAGCGAAGAAAAAACCGCTTTTTTCGATGAGCTTGCGGGTGTAGTGGCTCTTGTCGATGACGACTGTGGCCTTGCACGGCGTCAGGTCGAGAGCTGTAGCCCAGGCGGCGGCCATGATGTCTGCGTCGCCCTCGTGAGCCGCGCTCACGAGCGTCGTGGCGCCGATGTTCAAAAGTCTATATGCGCGGTCTAGATCGATTGGCTTGATCATGATGTGAAATGTTTCCCGTTGCTGGAGTCTGGAAGCTAGGAGTTCAGTCGGAGAGAATTCGCGGTGCGAGGGCCGGGCGCGGAAAAGTCTGCGCAGCTTGTTCAGAGCTCGGAGAGCTTGGTTGCCTCGAAGTCCTCCGCTTCGGCATTCCAGACGTACATGGTACCGCTGGCAAGGTCGTAGTAGAGGGCGTGGAGTGCGAGCGTGCCTGCATCGACGCGGGACTTGACCCAGTCGTAGGAGAGCAGGCTGTCGATGGACTGCAGTACGGTGCCTTCCTCACAGCGTCGTGCGCGGACGTCGGCGGGTTCGTCGGGATCCTCATGCTCGAGTTCTTCGAGGACGGGATGGGCGAGGCAGAGCCAGCGAGAGATGTAGGGCTCCTTCGAGACGACTTCAGGTGCAGGAGGCCGTGAATGCCGCCGCAGTTCGAGTGTCCCATGACGATGATGTTGCGCACGTCGAGGTGCTTCACGGCGTATTCGACGGCGGAGACGACCGCATCATGTTCGCCTGCCTTCTCGACATCGGGAACGATCGCGGCAATGCTTCGGGCGACGAAGAGGTCGCCCGGACGGCACCCCATCAGAATGGCGGGGTCGACGCGCGAGTCGCAGCAGGCTACGACGAGCGTCTTCGGACTCTGGCCGTGGACGAGGCTGCTGAAGAATTCGCGCTCGCGGAGGAAGTAGTCTTCCTTGAAGTTGTGGAAGCCCTGAATCAGTTCGTGAAAATTCTGCATGGCTGGTGCACTGAATGAGGTGACGACTATCTTACGCCTCGCGGCCTCAGGACGCCAAGCCGCCCCCCTGATATGAATCCAATGGATACTGCAGGGCGCGGTTGATCGCGGCGAACCGTGCTACGTGCAATCGCCTAGGTCTGATGGCCTAGTTCTGTCACAAGGGAAATTCAGGCGGATACACTCATTCCTGTCGAGCGGCCGACGGGCCGCTTGTGACGCCCGGCGGAGCCGGACGCGACAATTGATCAACACCGGAAAAATCCAGTAGAACACAGGAAAAAGGAACCTTCGGTATGAACATGAAGAAGCTCGTCGCAACGGCAGCGCTCGCTCTTATGGTGGTCGGCACTCAGGCCGGAGCCGAAACACTGCGCGTCGGCAGTGAAACCGTCTATCCTCCTTTCGAATTCCTCGACTCCAACTCAGGCAAGTACGTCGGCTTCGACATCGATCTGATCGACGAGGTGGCCAAGCGCGCCGGGTTCGAACCCCAGATTCTCTCCATGGGGCTTGACGGCCTCTATTCCTGCCCTGATGTCGGGATCCATCGACGGGCGGTCTCCGCCCTCACGATTACGCCGGAGCGTGCCGCCAAGGTCGACTTCACGAAGCCGTACTATGAATCTGGGCTTTCCATCATGGCCCGCAAGGACGATGCTTCCATCAAGGGCGTGAAGGATCTGGAGAACAAGGTGCTCTGCGCTGAAATCGGTTCCTCAGGCTCCGTCTTCATGTCCAAGATCAAGGGCGCCAAAATACGCACCTTCAATTCGGCGGGTGAGGCCTTCCTCGAGCTCAACAACAAGGGGTGCGAGGCCATCGTCAACGACAAGCCCGTCAACGAGTACTTCCTGACTCAGAAGGCCTCCGCCAACTTCAACCTGCGCGAAGTGCCCGGTGTCCTGAAGGCGGAAAACTACGGCTTTGCCATCCGCAAGGGCGACGACAAGCTGCGCGCCCGTCTTGACAAGGCCCTCGACGAAATCCGCGCCGATGGCACCTACGACAAGATCTACGCCAAGTGGTTCGGCGGCAACAAGTGAGAGCCACTCACACGCTCTGAGTAGAGGAATCCTTCCGTAGTTCAGTCGCTGTGGAAGGTTTCGAGAATAGACGAGGAAAAACAAAAGGCTCCCGGAAGTCGGGAGCCTTTTTCAGTCCTTCAGGGAAAAAATAGTCTTTGCGAGGTTGGCTGCCAAAGAGTCAAGACGGCGAAGAGCGAGAGAGGGAAGGCAGATGTTCAGGCGCTCAGTCTTGTCAGACAGCTTGGACATGTCGATGTCGACAAGCATCCATGCGCAGTCCTGATGATCTTTGTTCTGCAGATGTTTTTCGATGTCGCTTGGCAACGGAATGGCTCTGCCGTCGTCAAGCTCGCCCTCCATCCAGCCGGATGCGGCGTCTCGAACCATGGCTTCTTCAAGGGCAGAAATTGCCGAGCTAACGCTCGGCCCGCTATCCATCCCCACCCAACGCTTCGCATTGGATGGGGAATTCCGCGGAAGTTGTTAAACTTTAAGCCGATAGCCAACACCCGTTTCCGTCATGAAGTATAGAGGTTCGGTCGGGTTACTCTCGAGCTTCTGACGCAGTCGTGCCATGTATAAACGAAGGTAGTGCGGACGTTCTACATACGCAGCCCCCAGACATCGGCGAGGAGCTGTCGGTGCGTGAGTACGCGTCCTCTACCGGCAATGAGTACGCAGAGCAGTCTAAATTCGAGCTTGGTGAGATGAACTTCATCCTTGCCCTTTGAGCACAACGCCGCGTGCCTGATCAACAGTTACGTCACCGAATGTAAATACGGCATTGCGGCAACCATCGCCAGCCGCGCGCCGCAAGTGTGCGCGCACCCGGGCGAGCAATTCCATCATGCTGAAGGGTTTGGAGATGTAGTCATCAGCGCCAAGGTCAAGCGCTTCGACTTTGGCGTCGTCGCCCGAGCGCGCCGAGAGAATGATGATCGGTACGCTACTGTAGGAGCGGAGCGTACGAATGAGATCAGTGCCGTCTCCGTCTGGTAATCCAAGGTCAAGAATCAGAAGCTCGGGAGAGCGTGTTGCCGCTTCGACTCGTCCCTGCGCAAGCGAGTTGGCTCGAAAGACTTCATATCCGGCGTCTTCCAGACTCGATTTGATAACTCGGGCAATGTAATCTTCGTCTTCAACAAACAAAATTCGGGGCTTGGGGCATCACGGACCCGATGGTTTTACAGCAGGGAGGAGGCATCAAGTTTGGCAAGAATGGCGTCCTCGTCTTCCATATCCGGCGGCTCCACCAAAGGAAGCATCAGCAAAAAACTGGCTCCCGCCCATGGGCGAAGGAAGTGCCAGAAGATCGGCGTTGTGAGCACGCGCGATCGAGCGACAGATGGCAAGTCCAAGTCCCACGCCGGCTATCTTGCTTTCTTTTTGCCCTCTGCGGAACGGATCAAAAAGTTTTTGCGGATCACCTGCCGGAAGTCCGGGACCATTATCGTGCACGGCCAACATGATGGTTGAAGCACGCCTTGCGACTTCCACGAGAATTCGACTGCCGAACGGACAGTATTTGACGGCATTGTCAATGAGATTGTAAAGAAGTCGCTCCAAAAGCACTTGATCCCCATAGAGCAAGGGAATATCGGTTTGAAGTCGAATGTCGAGATGGAAGTCCCGAAGTCGTTCTTTTGAGAAGACCGATGCTTCCGGCTACTAGTTCATCCGCAGGGAAAAAGTCACATTGGGTTTGAAGCTCCCGCTCTGAAGCTTAGCCATGTCGAGCATGTTATTCACCATGCGGGACATGCCTTCCGATGACTTGATGAGCTGAATGGTCTCGTCAAACGCACGGTCCGTATCCTTTGTTCTTCAAATGTTCGAGGACGCTTTCGGCGCCAAGCGCGAGCGTTGTAAGCGGCGTTTTCAAATCGTGTGAGAGCGAACGGACAAGGGTGTGCCGCAGGCGTTCGTTTCGAGATTTGTCAGGGATTTTCTCGCTTCGTCCTGATTGAAGAGACGTTCGAGGGCTTGTCCCAGCAATGTGAGAAGTGCCTCAATCAGACGTCTGGAAAGAGCATCCGTCCACTGATCTGGGCTGTTAAGGCGGCAGACAGCGACAGCAATGACGTTCCGGTGGATCCCACCAGCGGAATATAAAGGTATTCAGCCTCGCCCAGCGTCGTGGTGGCACATCCTGTCGGGCGATGGTGATCGACGGCCAACTGCATGAGGGCGGGATCGGCATTCGCCAAGGCATGGTTCATGCGAATGAACCCATTGGTCGAGTCAGGCTCCCAAATTTCAAGCGCAATATCCAGCCGCGTCGTCATGACTTCATGAGCCTCTCGATAGAGCGACTCGCGATCCATGAAGCCGGCAAAGGAACGGGCGGTTTCGTAAAGCAGGCTCATTTGAGCCTCGCGTTCACGTGATTCTCGGGCGATCGTCTCACTTTTTAGCGACAAGTCGGGCGGACACGATGCCGACAGTGAGCATGACAAAGAAGGTAAAGAGGTACTGTAGATCAGAAACAGCAAACGATCCCAAAGGCGCGACCGCCACCAGGTCAAAGCAGACGATCGACAGAACGACTGCGAATGCGGCGGGACGCATGCCGTAACGGATGGCGACCAAGAAAGAAACGAGCAGATAACACATCGCAAAGTTGGTCGGCTGAATCCATGGCATCAACCACGAAAAGAGGCCGGCCAAGAGTACGTTGGAAACGGCGGAAACAACATAGCCGGAGTAATTGACGTCGTCTGCATCCGTTCGAAAAGCGCTTGTGAGTGAATCCCAAATAGATGGCTTCTCGGTGTTGCTCGAGAGAATAACAAACGTGATTTTGGGGGCGACATGTCTCAACAAATGACGACGCCGCATGGTGGCGAGCAGTCCCATGTCAGCAATTGCGATCATGGAGAGATTGTGCTCCCGCACATAAGCGGACACTTCGGCTGCAAAGCTGCCGCTCGTCATGGCCGTCACGGCACCCAGACTTTCCGCAAAGGCGAGCGTTTCGGCAACTCTGCACCGGTGTTCACGGATTCTCCCGGCTTGCCGAGCCAAAGGACATGCCAATCGCCAGAGAAATTCCGAGCCAGTCGGCTTGCTTCTCGAATCACCTCCTGTACGTCTGGACGCTCGACGACCAGCACGAACCCCGTAACAGCATCGCGAACCGCAGGATCCGCAGAGAGAGAGTACGGTGCTCTCTGACTTCGCTCTCCAGCCTTTCAGCCATCAGGCGAAGGGATAGTTCACGAAGGGCTATGAGATTGGATTTTCTGAAGAAGTGATTTTTGGCGCGTTCGATGAAGCCCGGAAGATAAATTTTCCCCGCCTCAAGGCGACGCAGCAAATCGTCCGGTGGAAGATCGACAAGGCGCACCTCATCGGCTTCGTCGAAGAAGCGGTCCGGGATGGTTTCCTTTACCGCTACTCCCGTCATGGCTCCAACCATGTCGTTGAGACTTTCGAGATGCTGGATGTTCATCGCACTATAGACATCGATCCCGACATCGAGAATGTCTTCAATGTCCTGCCAACGTTTCGATGACGAGATCCGGGCGGATTGCTGTGAGGAAGCTCGTCGATCACGACAAGCGCAGGCCTGCGGCGGATGACGGCATCAATATCGAACGCTTCCGCAAGAAATGTCCCACGGCGAACATTGGCGCGTGCAAGGACGTCGAGACCGTTCAAAAGCGCCTCGGTATCTCGACGGCCGTGTGTATCGACCCAGCCGATGAGAACATCAAGTCCTTCGCGGCGTTTTTCATGCGCCTCGGTCAGCATGGCATACGTTTTACCAACACCGGGAGCCGCCCCTGAGAAAGAGTTTCAGGCGGCCCCTGATGCGTTGTTGTCCGACCTTGAGAAGGCTGTCTGGGTCGGGGCGTCGGTCTTCGTCAGAGTGCATGGAGGATAGGTTAAGAGGCCTTGCGCAAGAGGGATTGTACGCCGATGTTGAGGTTAAGAACATTGACGTAGTGGTGTCGTCCGAAAAGCCCGGATTCGTCATGCTCCTCAATAAGTGCCGTAAGGGCGGCTTCGGAGAGCCCCGTCCGCCGCGCCACAACGGGCACCTGATAGAGAGCGGCCGCGCGGCTGATGTGCGGGTCAAGGCCGGACCCCGATGTCGTCACAAGGTCCCCCGGGACAGGCGTTGTATCACCTCGAAGAGTCTGCCATGCTTTGACGCGGGATTGCACGTCGTTGATGAGCTTCGGATTCGTCGGACCCAGATTGGACGCACCGCTCGAAGCTCCGTCGTAGGCAACGGCCGAGGGACGGGTTTGGAAAAAGGGCGTCTTTGTCCAATCCTGTCCGATCAAGCTGGATCCGACAACACGTCCGTCATGGAACACGAGGGACCCGGAGGCTTGATCGCGCATCATCGTTTGGGCAATACCGGTCGTAAGTGCCGGATAAAGGAGGCCAGTGACCGCGGTCAAGAAGACGAAGGCGACGGATGTCTCGAGGAGACTTTTGCGAAACCGACAGATGCGGTCGTGTAAGAGGTGGACATATTCACTATTTCTTAAAAAACGTTGATCACCATGTCAATCAGCTTGATCCCAGCAAAGGGAATAATGACGCCGCCGAGGCCGTATACCAGCAGATTGTGCTTAAGAAGACGAGCGGCTGACCAAGCCTTGTAGTGCACTCCTTTAAGGGCAATTGGAATCAGGGCAACGATAATGAGGGCATTGAAGATGACCGCCGAGAGCATGGCCGATTCCGGCGTTTCAAGCCCCGTGACATTGAGAACCGAAAGAGAGGGATAGGTTGACGAAAAAGCGGCGGGAATGATGGCGAAGTATTTGGCAACATCATTGGCAAGCGAAAAGGTTGTGAGTGCCCCACGCGTCATGAGCATCTGCTTTCCAATGCGGACGATGTCGATGAGCTTTGTGGGACTCGAATCGAGATCGACCATGTTCGCAGCATCCTTGGCGGCCTGCGTGCCGCTGTTCATGGCAACGGCTACGTCGGCCTGAGCCAAGGCGGGAGCATCATTGGTGCCGTCACCCGTCATGGCAACGAGATGGCCGTTTGCCTGTTGATCGCGAATGAATCGCAGCTTGCTTTCCGGTGTGGCTTCGGCAACGAAGTCGTCGACACCGGCCTCGGCAGCAATGGCTGCGGCAGTAAGCGGATTGTCGCCGGTGACCATGATGGTTTTAATGCCCATTTCACGCAGTTCGGCAAAGCGTTGTGCAATACCCGGTTTGACGATGTCCTTGAGTTCTATCACGCCGAGAGGGCTTCCATTTTCTGCAACCATGAGCGCGGTGGCGCCACGGCTCGATACGGCATCGGCCTGACGCTTCAGTTGTGGCACAACAGCGTGCCCCGTATCCTTGGCCCAACGGACAACGGCATCCGTTGCCCCTTTCGGATCTGACGCGATCCAAGGTTGACGCCCGACATACGGCTCTGGGCTGTAAACGGTATGAAGGTGGCGTCTTCAGCTGCACCCAGAGACGAAAGTGAAGGTTCTTTCCTTCAATGCGAGTTCGACAATGGATTTTCCTTCAGGCGTGTCGTCGGCAAGGCTTGAAAGGAGCGCAGCTTCACGAAGAGCTTCAACCGTGATGCCTGGCGCCGGATGGAAAGCGCTTGCGCGTCGATTGCCGAAGTGATCGTACCAGTCTTGTCGAGAAGAAGGACGTCAACGTCACCAGCCGCCTCAACAGCACGGCCCGAACGCGCAATGACGTTGGCGCTCATGAGACGACTCATGCCCGCAATTCCGATCGCGGATAACAATCCCCCTGATCGTAGTGGGGATGAGGCAGACGAGCAGTGCAATCAGCATGGCGGGCGCGTCACGACTTCTCCGGTACCGTTCGCGTTGACGCTGTAAACGGAAGCCGGAAGCATGACGGCCACGACAATAAGAAACAGAACGGAGAGCGCGAGGAGCAGAATGGTGAGTGCCACTTCGTTGGGCGTACGCTTGCGTGCTGCACCTTCGACCATGGCGATCATGCGGTCAATAAAGCTGTCGCCTGGATCACTTTCGACTCGAACAACGATCAATCCGACAACACGGTCGTCCCACCGGTAACCGAGGAAAAGTCCCCGCCCGACTCGCGAACGACAGGAGCGGACTCGCCGGTAATGGCCGATTCATTGACACTCGCGATGCCACGCACCACTTCTCCGTCGCAGGGAATGATTTCACCGGCCTTCACAAGAACGATGTCCCCCTTTCGCAGCTGAGTGGCATCCACAATAATGCCTTCAGTAGTGTCATTCCAGAGGTCGGGCTTCGAAGGGATGCGGCATGCTGGCGTGGCCGTTTTAAGCCCCCTCAGTGCGTTTGCCTGAGCCTTCGCCCGGCCTTCAGCCAGACTTTCTGCATAATTGGCAAAAAGCACCGTAAACCATAGCCACACCGTGAGCCAACCCAGAAAAGAGGTTTGTCTCGCGGCGGTTCCATGGAGAAGATCAGAGATGAAAAGGGCGCCGGTGAAAATACTCCCCAGATATACGATGAGCATCACCGGATTTTTGGCTTGCGCTTTCGGAGAGAGCTTCTTCAGGCTCTCCTTCGCGGCTTCCCGGATCAGGTTTCCGGAAAGGAGCGGTTCGTTTTTCTTTAATGTCATGATTAAATTCTTGTTTGGCGTTAGAGAAGGGACAGCATTTCAGCTACGGGTCCCAATGCCAGAACTGGCAGGTAAGTAAGCGCACCGACAAGAAGCACAACGCCGATGAGGAGGCCTGCAAACAGATGGCTGGCCGTGTCCAATGTGCCCTTGCCGGACGGGACATGACGCTCCCGGGCGAGTGTGCCGGCTAGCGCAAGCGTAAGGACGATCACTATGAAGCGTCCGAGCCACATCGCAATCGCAAGCCCGATGTTGTAGAAGGCAGTGTTCGCATTCAAACCCGCGAATGCCGAGCCGTTGTTGTTGGCAGCGGATGTCCATGCGTAGAGAATTTCGGAAAGGCCGTGAGCACCGGGGTTGTTGAGGCTTTCTAGAGCCCCCGGCAACATGAGATTGATGCCGGTACCGGCGAGAACGATGAAGGAACGGTCAACATCGTCAGCGCAGCCAGCTTCATTTCCTTCGGCGTTATCTTTTTACCGAGATATTCCGGCGTGCGTCCCACCATCAGGCTGGCGATGAAGACCGCGATGACAGCCATGACGATCATGCCGTAAAAGCCCGCACCGACACCGCCGAAAACGACTTCACCCAACTGCATGAGTACCATCGTCACCATGCCTGAAAGCGGCATGAGGCTGTCATGCATCACCGCGACCGCACCGCAGGATGCAGACGTCGTCACGGTGGAAAAGAGTGACAGGGCACCTAGATCAAACCGCGCATCCTTCCCTTCCCAACTCAAGCCTTCCGCGCCGATGGCCTGCAAAAGCGGATTCCCTGTTGATTCGGTATAGACGAAAGCGGTAAAGGCGAGCACAAACAAGGCGCCCATTACTTGCCAAAGCATCCAACCCTCACGTTGATGACCGACCATGCGGCCAAAGGCATAAGTGAGACCGGTCGGAATGGCGAAAATGGCAAGCGCTTCTAAAAAGTTAGTTAGGGGTCGGATTTTCAAAGGGATGAGCGGAGTTGACGTTGAAGAACCCGCCGCCGTTCGTCCCAAGGAGCTTGACGGCTTCCTGAGAGGCAACCGGTCCCATGGCAATCGACTGGCTATCACCCGCAAGTGTAGTCACCGTCAAGTAGTCTGACATGTTCTGAATGACGCCTTGACTCACGAGAAAAAGAGCGTACGTCAGGCACATCGGCAGAAGCACCCAGAGCGTGATTCGAATCACGTCATGGGCAAAGCAGCCGATCGTTGAGGACTCATGTCGCGAAAAGCCGCGCATGAGCGCGAAGGCAACAGCAATGCCGGTGGCGGCGGACAGGAAATTTTGTACCCCCATGCCCAACATTTGAGTCAAGTAGCTCATCGTCATTTCGCCGCCGTAGCTTTGCCAATTTGTGTTCGTGACAAAACTCACGGCAGTGTTGAATGCCTGATCGGGGGCGACTCCTTCGAAGCCCTGCGGATTAAGCGGCAACCAACCTTGAATACGCTGCAGGACATATAGAAAAATGAGTCCCAGTGTATTGAAGGTAAGAAGCGAAACGGCATAACGTTGCCACGATTCCTCACGTCCACTGGGTGCGAGAACGGAAATAAGGCGTCTGTCGATTGCATCGACAACAGCGGGAGCGCGGCCTTGAGCAATCGGCGTCAACCATAGCCCGATGGGCTTGGTGATGATGAGCAGCACGATGGCGAAGACGGCAAGGGTATAAAAAGTATTGGATGTCATGATGGGTCAGTCACGCGCGTAGGAGTTCGACAATGAGCCAGACAACCAACGCAAGGGATGTGCCGACAAACAAATAGTCAATGGGAGACATGAGGCGGTTCTCATTGATGATTAAAGAAACTGCTCAACAGTCGGACGAGGAGATAGGGCACTGAGGCCAGTGCGATGGCGAACGCGATCATAAACAGGTCATCTGTCATGGGACTCTCTCTATTGATGAGTGAATATGGACGACGGGCACAAGTTTCCAGTCGCCACAACTTTCAGGATATCTGCAAGATCGTTTACGCCGTGTATAGATGTGGGGGGGAGCGTATATAAAAGTTGAAAAAATCATCCGCGACTCCCTCTCTGCTAGAGAAAGATCAGTACGCCCCCTAAACACCAACTTTCACAACAATTTGTCGGAGCTCATTCCTGTCGAGCGGCCGACGGGCCGCTTGTGACGCCCGGCGGGAGCCGGACGCGACAATTCGATCAACACCGGAAAAATCCAGTAGAACACAGGAAAAGGAACCTTCGGTATGAACATGAAGAAGCTCGTCGCAGCGGCTGCGCTCGCTCTTATGGTTGTCGGCACTCAGGCCGGAGCCGAAACACTGCGCGTCGGCAGTGAAACCGTTTATCCTCCTTTCGAATTCCTCGACTCCAACTCAGGCAAGTACGTCGGCTTCGACATCGATCTGATCGACGAGGTGGCCAAGCGCGCCGGGTTCGAACCCCAGATTCTCTCCATGGGGCTTGACGGCCTCATTCCCGCCCTGATGTCGGGATCCATCGACGTGGCGGTCTCCGCCCTCACGATTACGCCGGAGCGTGCCGCCAAGGTCGACTTCACGAAGCCGTACTATGAATCTGGGCTTTCCATCATGGCCCGCAAGGACGATGCTTCCATCAAGGGCGTGAAGGATCTGGAGAACAAGGTGCTCTGCGCTGAAATCGGCTCCTCAGGCTCCGTCTTCATGTCCAAGATCAAGGGCGCCAAAATACGCACCTTCAATTCGGCGGGTGAAGCCTTCCTTCAAGGGCCGCGAGGCCATCGTCAACGCCAAGCCCGTCAACGAGTACTTCCTGACTCAGAAGGCCTCCGCCAACCTCAACCTGCGCGAAGTGCCCGGTGTCCTGAAGGCGGAAAACTACGGCTTTGCCATCCGCAAGGGCGACGACAAGCTGCGCGCCCGTCTTGACAAGGTCCTCGACGAAATCCGCGCCGATGGCACCTACGACAAGATCTACGCCAAGTGGTTCGGCGGCAACAAGTGAGCTTCTGAGTGAAAGCAAAGCGCCCGCTGATGGTTTCATCAGGCGGGCGCTTGGATTATTGGTGACGCTGTTCCGGAAGGTTACAGGTCAACTGCTCAGGCCTTGGGACTGGCTGCTGCGGAAAGACCGGCCTGACGGCCGTTCACGAGGCAATCCATCACGGCGCAAGCTCCGATTCGAACTGCGCACCATGAATGCCGCCCACGCATTCACCGGCTGCAAAAAGACCGGGGATCGGCTTATCCGTTTCAACGTCGAGAACGGCTGTCTCAACGTTGACGGCGACGCCGCCCATGCAGTGATGAACCTTCGGGCTCATTTCTGATACGTAGAACGGGGCTCGGCCAAGTGCTTTGGCGCGCTTGTCGAAGCGTCGGCCGAAGTCTGCGTCGCGTCCAGCGGAGAGCAGTTCGTTATAGCGGGCAATGGTGGAGTCAAGAGATTTGCGGTCGATGCCGTAAGCCTCGGCAAGTTCGGCGAGCGAGGCAAACTGACGCAAGGCCCCGGATTTTAGGATCTTTTGAGTCAGGCCGGGACGGACGACTTCCATTTCGTCAACGCCGTTTTGATCGGAAATGGCAAGAGCCTTGCCTCCGCGGTTGATGACGCCGAGTATGGCGTCAGTGCATACCTTGCGGTCTCCGAACTCATCGACAAAGCGACTCCCCTGTCTTGGAGTCAACCCAGACGCCGTAGAGGCTGCCTGCGATAGTGGCAAAATGGCTCGCAAGCCCCATGCCTTTTTCGACAGGCGAGCAGGAGGGCAGGCACTGGATCCAGTCAGCCTGAATGACATTCGCACCAATACGACTGGCTTGACGCAGTCCCTCTGCAGTGGCTCCCGGCTGGTTGGTTGTGAGGAACGCTTCTCCGAGCTTGGGATCGAGACGCTTTCTGTAGTTGACGTCCGCACTGAAGCCGCCGAAGGCGAGCACAACGCCGCGAGTGACGCCGATAGTTTTAACCGTGCCAGACTCGGGCTTGTTGAACGTCCACCCTTCGCGCACTTGCACGCCAGTCACGCGTCCATCCTCTTCTCGGAAGATCTTCTCCAGCAAAGTGCGGGTGCAAAGCGGAACGCCCATCGCTTTGAGCTTGGAGGAACATGGAACGAGAATGCCCTGACCGGTTCCCTGTTTTGTCACCATGCATCGGGCTGCGGAGTGTCCTCCCTTGCCTGTCAAGTGCGTGTTCCACTCAACTCCCATGGACGTGCGGGTCCACTCAAAAGTTTCCGAGGCTTTTTCGCAGACAAAGCGAATTAGCTCAGGATTGCCAAGTCCCTGACCGATTCGAGTCATGTCGGCAATCAGCTTTTCGGGGAATCCTCGATGCCCTGGGCTTTCTGAACGCTTGATCCAGGTACGGCCATCATGCCGCCGGAGAGAGACGAGTTTCCGCCGAGGAAGGCCATTTTCTCAATAACCTTGACCTTGACGCCTTTTTCGGCAACTGCAAGCGCAGCTGCCATGCCGGCGAATCCTGAGCCGACAATGAGCACGTCAGTCATTTCGTCATAGTGGCGTGCAGGCGTTGTTGCGTGGGCGGCTGCAGGTACGAGCAGTGCGGAGGCTGCTCCGCCGAGAACTGCGCGGCGGGAAACGGTGAATTGGGTCATGAGCATGCTCCTTTCAAGATCCTCATCGAGAGAGTAAGGTCGTGGCGGACGGTCAGTCTGGTTGGCCTCCCGATGAAAGCGGACGAATGATCTGAACAAGTCTACTCTTGAGATGCGCTCTCTCAGACGATAAATCAGAAGCCAAAACATGACTTGGAGCAAGTGTCGGGAGAATTAGGCGGTTGCCCGAAAGAGGGGGCTCTGAGAAAAAAAAAAACCCTGAAAAACAAGAGTTTTTCAGGGTTTGACTTATGTCAAAGCGAGAAGGTTATTCCCACTCAATGGTGGCGGGCGGCTTGCCTGAGACGTCATAGACGACGCGGTTGATGCCGCGGACTTCATTGATGATGCGGTTGGAAACCTTGCCGAGAAGTTCGTACGGCAGGTGGCTCCAGACGGCGGTCATGAAGTCGGACGTTTCGACGCAGCGCAGGCTCACGACCCATTCGTAGGTGCGGCCGTCGCCCATGACGCCCACGGACTTGACCGGGAGGAAGACCACGAAGGCCTGGCTAACCTTGTCGTAGAGGTCGAAGTTGCGGAGTTCTTCGATGAAGATCGCGTCGGCTTCACGGAGAAGGTCGGCGTATTCACGCTTGACTTCGCCGAGGATGCGCACGCCGAGGCCCGGACCCGGGAACGGGTGACGATAGACCATTTCGGCCGGAAGGCCGAGTTCGACGCCGAGCTCGCGGACTTCGTCCTTGAAGAGGGAGCGCAGCGGTTCGAGGAGCTTGAGGTGCAGCGTGTCGGGAAGACCGCCCACGTTGTGGTGGGACTTGATGGTATTGGCCTTCTTCGTCTTGGCGCCGGCGGACTCGATGACGTCGGGGTAGATCGTGCCCTGGGCGAGCCACTTGGCGGCCGTGAGCTTGGAGGCTTCTTCCTGGAAGATCTCGACGAAGACGCGGCCGATGATCTTGCGCTTCTGTTCCGGATCGGTGACACCGGCGAGTTCGTTCATGAAGCGGTCGACGGCATCGACGACGATGAGCTTGAGGCCCATGTTCTTTTCGAACGTTTCACGGACCTGTTCGCGCTCGTTCTTGCGAAGGAGGCCGTTGTCGACGAAGACGCAGGTGAGCTGCTTGCCGATGGCGCGGTGGATGAGCGCGGCGGCCACGGAGGAGTCGACGCCGCCGGAGAGGCCGAGAATGACTTCTTCGTCACCGACCTGCTCGCGGATCTGCGCGACGGCTTCGGCGACGTAGTCGCCCATGACCCAGTCGGCGGAGCACTTGCAGATGTCGAGCACGAAGCGGTTGAGCATTTCGCGGCCCTTGAGCGTGTGCGTCACTTCCGGATGGAACTGGACGGCATAAAAGCCCTTTTCCTCGTTGCACATGCCGGCGATCGGGCAGGAGGGCGTGGAGCACATGACCTTGAAGCCCGGGGAAGCTCGGCAACCTTGTCGCCGTGGCTCATCCAGACCTTGAGCATGCCGTGGCCTTCCTCGGTGCGGAAGTCCTCAATGCCTTCGAAGCTTGGTGTGACCGTGGGCGCGGACTTCGGCGTAGCCGAACTCACGCTTCGTGCCGCTTTCGACGCGGCCGCCGAGCTGCTGGGCCATCGTCTGCATGCCGTAGCAGATGCCGAGAACCGGAACGCCGGCTTCGAACACGGCCTGGCTGGCCTGGTCGTTGCTTTCTTCATAGGCGCTCATGTGAGAGCCGGAAAGAATGATGCCCTTCGGGTTGTATTCGCGGATGAATTCCGCAGACACGTCGTTGGGATGAACTTCACAGTAGACGTGGGCTTCGCGCACGCGGCGGGCGATGAGCTGGGTCACCTGGCTGCCGAAGTCGAGAATGAGGATGCGGTCGTGAGACATGTATCTGTAGTCCGTGTGGAAAAAGAAATTGGCGATTGCATTCTATAAAAATGCGAAAGGCGCGGCGGGAAAAACCGCCGCGCCTTGACGTCAGAGGCCTGTCAGCCGTCGGAATTAGTGTTCCTGACGGTAGTTCGGAGCTTCCTTCGTGATCTTCACGTCATGGACGTGGGATTCACGCCAGCCGGCGGCCGTGATTTCGACGAACTGGGCGCGGGTGCGCATTTCGTCGATCGTGCGGCAGCCGCAGTAGCCCATGGAGGAGCGCAGGCCGCCGATCATCTGATAGATGATCTGGGCGAGCGGGCCCTTGTACGGGACCATGCCTTCGATGCCTTCCGGAACGAACTTGTCGATGTTGCCCTGGTTGTTGTCCTGGAAGTAGCGGTCGGCGGAACCCTTGCCCATGGCACCGAGGGAGCCCATGCCGCGGTAGGACTTGTAGGAGCGGCCCTGGTAGAGGATGACTTCACCCGGGGCTTCGTCCGTACCGGCGAACATGCCGCCCATCATGACGGCGTTGGCACCGGCAGCGATGGCCTTGGAGATGTCGCCGGAGAAGCGGATGCCGCCGTCGGCGATGCAGGGAACGCCCGTGTCGCGGAGAGCTTCGGCGACGTTGGAGATGGCGGAGATCTGCGGAACGCCGACACCGGCGACGATGCGGGTCGTGCAAATGGAGCCCGGGCCGATACCGACCTTGACGCAGTCGGCGCCGGCATCAACGAGAGCCAGAGCGGCAGCGGCCGTGGCGATGTTGCCGCCGATGACCTGCAGGTTGGGATAGTGTTCCTTGACCCACTTGACGCGGTTCAGAACGCCCTGGGAGTGGCCGTGGGCCGTGTCGATGACGATGACGTCGACACCGGCGTCAACGAGCTTCTCGACACGTTCTTCCGTGCCGCCGCCGACGGAGACGCCGGCACCGACGAGCAGCTTGCCGGAGGCGTCCTTGGCAGCGAACGGGTGGTCAGTGGCCTTGGTGATGTCCTTGACGGTCATGAGGCCTGCGAGGTTGAAGTCGTCGTCAACGACGAGAACGCGCTCGAGGCGGTGGGCGTGCATGAGGGCCTTGGCTTCTTCGAGGGAGGCGCCTTTCCTTGACCGTGACCAGGCGTTCACGCGGGGTCATGACTTCGGAGACCGGAACGGACATGCGGGTTTCGAAGCGGAGGTCGCGGTTGGTGACCATGCCGAGAACCTTCTTGCCGTCAACGACCGGGAGACCGGAGATGTGCTTTTCGCGGGCGAGGGCGATGACGTCGCCGACGAGCATGTCGGGGCCGATGGTGATCGGTTCGGCAACAACGCCGGCTTCATGACGCTTGACCTTAAGGACTTCAGCGGCCTGCTGGTCGGCGGACATGTTCTTGTGAATGAAGCCGATGCCGCCTTCCTGAGCGATGGCGATGGCGAGACGGGCTTCCGTAACCGTGTCCATCACGGCGGAAACCATCGGAATGTTGATACGGAGATTACGCGTCAGCTGCGTGGCGAGCTGGGTATCGCGGGGGAGGACTTCGGAATAGGCGGGGACGAGAAGAACGTCGTCGAAGGTGAGAGCCTTCTGAAGGATTCGCATAACAACCTCTAAGCACAAAAAAATATACGTGCGTATCCTCGACGTG
>VOFC01006435.1_pt1 | contig 17530 bp, 27 predicted proteins | sample 5384161 | NCBI WGS metagenome assembly VOFC01 (sample SAMN12384722, study PRJNA508395) | human gut metagenome | isolation source: healthy gut B | host: Homo sapiens
GTGAAGAGAATACTAAAGAAATAGTTGAACAAATTAAAATTGATAACTATTCACAATTTAACAGTAATGGAAAACTTACTTATTCTAATATAAGTAGTACTGTAATAGCCTATGGACTACCTAAAAGCCTTGTAAATGAATATGTTTATGTAGGAATTTTTCTATGATAATAGCTTTATCAGCTTTAATAATTCCTTATAAAATAGAAAAAAAGCACAATAGTTTTTAAGAAAATTTAATAATATTTCTATAAAAATAAAGCTTTTAATCTATAGCATAATTATTTCTTTAGAAAGTATTTTATCTAAAAACTTATAAGGGCTACTTTATATAATAGTTTAATTTATGATGTGAAAAATTATTTTGGAATGTCTTATAAGAAAGCAAATTTTATTGTATATACCTTTAATTTAATCTTTTGGTTTATATTATTTTTAAGTATATTTTAGCTGTAATTCTTTTAAAAGGAGATAATAATAAATTTTTAAAAGAAAATAAAGAAAAATATTTTAAATTAATAGAAGATATTAGTCTTAAAAAAAGCTTTTATAGAGGAATTTTAATTATAGGTATAGTTAATTTTTTAGGAGTTTTGTTTGCTTATTTTTTAGGAATATTAGGAGTTTTAATTTATTCAATAATTTTTCTTTACAGTTTTATTAATAGTAGCTATTAAAATAAGAAAAAACTATAACTTATTAGTTAAATATACAAAATCTTTATCAGAGGGAAACTTTAATATTAATATTGATGTATCAAAGGATTTAAGACCATTTAACTGTTTAAAAGAAAAACTTATAAAGGTTAAAGAAGGATTAAAAAAAGCTATTTCAGAAGAAGTTAAAAGCCAAAATATGAAAAATGAACTTATTTCAAATGTTTCTCATGATTTAAAAACTCCTTTAACTTCTATAATAACTTATGTTGACCTTTTAAAGCAGGAAAATATTACTAAAGAGGAACAAAATAAGTATATAAATACAATAGATAAAAAAGCTCAAAGGTTAAAATCTTTAATTGAAGATTTATTTGAAGTAAGTAAAGCAAATAGTGGCAATATAAAGCTTAATTTAATGGATATAGATATAGTAGCTTTAATTAAGCAAACAAATTTGAATTGAAGATAAAAATAAAGGAGTCAGGGTTAAAATTTAAAAATACCTTTCAAAAAGAAAAAATTATACTTTCTTTTTAGATAGTGAAAAACTTATAGAATATTTGAAAATCTTATTATTAATGCTTTTAAAATATTCCTTAAAAAGGTTCTAGAGTTTATATAGTAATTGAAGAAAACAATGAAGAAGTGAGTATAGTATTTAAAAATATTTCAGCAGAGGAAATAGACTTTAATCCAGAGGAAATATCTGAAAGGTTTGTTAGAGGTGATAAATCAAGAAATACAGAAGGGGCTGGCTTGGGGGCTTGCAATTGCTAAAAAGTTTACAGAAGTTCAAAAGGGAAATTTTAAAATAGAAGTAGATGGAGATTTATTTAAAGTTATATTAAAGTTTAAAAAATAATAATTTTGTTAAAGAAGAAGAAGCTTTAGATTTTAAAAAGCAATATTATAAAAAAAAAAAAAGTTGTCCTAACTTTAAAAAGAATAGGACAACTTTTTTATATTTATTATAGAACTTTAACTATATTCCAGTTCTTTGGATAATCTTTATCATCACCAAATTGAATAGCTGTAAGTTTATCATAAAGCTTCTTAGTTACAGGGGCCTACTTCAGTTTCACTATAGAATACATGAAGTTTTCCTTTGTATTGAATACCACCAATTGGTGAAATAACAGCTGCAGTACCACAAGCACCGAGCTTCAGCAAATTGGTCTAAAGAATCTATTGGAACATCTCCTTCTATAGCTTCCATTCCAAAACAATCTCTAGCTAAGTCTAATAAAAGAATATTTAGTTACTGAAGGTAAAATTGATGGTGAAAGTGGAGTAACAAACTTATTGTCTTTAGTTATACCAAGAAGTTTGCAGAACCAACTTCTTCAATTTTAGTGTGAGGTTGAGGGTCTAGGTAAACACAATCTGCAAATCCGACTTTCTTAGCTTCTTCATGAGCCTTAATTGAAGCTGCATAGTTTCCACCAACTTTTTGTCTTCCTGTTCCAAAGAGGTCTTTGCTCTGTCACAATCAGCTATTATGCAAAAGTTAACTGGGCTCATTCCACCCTTAAAATATGCACCAACTGGTATAGCAAATATACAGAATAAGTATTCAGGTGCGGGACCTACACCAATGTTATCTCCAGTACCAATAACAAATGGTCTTAAGTATAAAGTTCCTCCAGTTCCATAAAAAGGTGGTATAAATCTTTCATTTGCCTTAACAACTTGTTTGCGAGGCATCTATAAATTTTTCTTCTGGTATTTGAGGCATATATAATTTCTCACAGGAAGAATTCATTCTCTTTGCATTCATATCTGGTCTAAATAATTGTACACTACCATCTTTTGTTCTGTAAGCTTTTAAACCTTCAAAAACATTCTTGTCCATAATGGAAAGCAGTAGATGCTTCACTTACAAGTAGCATATTATCAGTTACTAGTTTTCCTTCATCCCACTTACCATCTTTATATGTAGATATATAACGGTAGTCTGTTTTTAATGTAGTTAAAACCTAGCTCGCTCAATTTAATTCTGTCTTTTCCTTTTTCCATAAAAACATCTCCTAAAACATTTGATAAAAATCTTTTTGTTTATATTTTACCACTTATTTTATGAATAGCAAAGATAAACTTATATAAAATTTAAAAAATAATAACAATTTAAGAAAAAAAAATTGTGAAATATATTAAAAATAAAAAGTAAATATAATAAAGAAGAAAATAAACAAATTAACTTAAAAAGGAATTTAAACTTAAATAAGTAAAGAAATACTAGTGCTAAGTAAAAAAAAAAATTAACTTAAGAGTGAAAAATTTCTTTAAAAACTATTGTAAAATTTAAAAATATAATTGTATTATATAAGTATAGTAAATGAAGCGCAAAGAGGCGTACTTAATGGCAAAAGCTATTAAAGTACGCCTCTTTTTTTTTAGGAAATTTTTGTAGGAGTGATTATTATGGATAAAGTAGATTTAAAATTAATTTCATTATTACAGGAAAATGCAAGATATCCTTTAAAGCATCTTGCAGAGGAGGTATATTTATCACCACCTGCTGTATCTTCAAGAATAGAAAGACTTGAAAATTTTTGGAATATTAACAGGATATAAGGCAAATGTGAATCAACTAAAATTAGGTTATAATATAATAGCATTTATTAATTTAGAAATATCACCAAAGGAAAAACCTACATTTTATCCTTTTATAAGTGAGTGCCCAAATGTAATTGAATGTAACTGTGTAACAGGAAAATATTCTATGCATATAAAGGTAGCATATAAAACAACAGTTGAATTAGATGCTTTTATAGGTCAACTTCAAAAAGTTTGGAAACACTGAAACTCAAATTGTTTTCTCAACTCCAGTAGAACCTAGAGGAATAAAGGTTTGTGAATGTGAATAAAAAGTTATATTTTAGAGGTGTAATAATGAAATTTGAGTTAACTGAAATAGATATAAATACTACTAATAATAATGAATCAAATTGTTTTCCAGACTTTTTGATGACTGTGGACCTAATTCTGGTTGTGATGAATGTGTTCCAGTTTTTGATGAAATACCAAAAAAGAAGAGGATAATTTGGAATAATTAAAAGTTAAAAAACAGGTAGTTAAAATACTTCCTGTTTTTTTTAATTCTATAGAAATTATATATTTTTTAAAGACTTTAGATAACTTGTTAAAGTAATAATAAAGATTAGTAAAAGAAACAAGTTTAAAAATTTCCATTAAAAAACATGATATAATAAAAATATTATTAAGAAACTTTTGGAGGAAATATGAAAAAATGTTATATATGTAGAAAAAGAATTAACAGTAAGTCATGAAAAATATAGTAGGCTATGTAAAGAATGTGGAGAGTATAATTTATTAGAAAGGGGAAAGAATAGAAAATTTACAGGGATATATTGCTATAGTTACAGGAGGCAGAATAAAAATAGGATATTATACTTCCTTAAAGCTTTAAAAGCGAGGTGCAAAGGTTATTGTAACAACAAGATTTCCCTTTGATGCTTTAAAAAAGGTATTCTGAAGAAGAGGACTTTTTAATTGGAAAGATAGGCTTATTATATGTGAACTTGATTTAAAAAGAGCTAATGATATAGAAGAATTTATAAATTTTATAGATAAAAATTATCCTAAAATAGATATATTAATAAATAATGCGACTCAAACAGTAAAGAAAAATAAAGCTTATTATGAAGAACTTAAAGAAGGAGAAAAAAGCTATATCTTGAATATGAAGAAAAAGGTGAATATAAAAATAATCTTAAACTTATAAAAAATATAAATTTACCTACTTTAAAAATGAGGAATTAATTAATTTAGAGGAAAATGAAAATTATAATTCTTGGGTAGCAAAACCAGAGGATATTTCATTATATGAATTTTTAGAAGTTCAAGTTATTAATTCTACTGCCCCTTTTATGCTTTTGTACAAGACTTAAAAAAAATTTAATGTCTAGTGATAATTTAAATAAATTTATAATAAATGTTTCCTCCTTGAAGGAAGTTTTTCTGAAAAGAAAATCAAATAAACATATATACATACTAATATGGCAAAGGCTTCTTTAAATATGCTTACAAAGTCTTTAGCAAAGGATTATGCAAAAAAGAAAGGATATTTATATATAGTGTAGACCAGGGTGGGTTTCTAATCAATTCCCTAAAAAGTGGAATGGAATATGTGATGAAAGCTTTAAAGCACCTTTAACTTTTGAAGATCACGACAAGTAGAATATGTAATCCTGTATTTAAATATAAAAAAGCTTTAAAGTTAGATAATATAGGGGTATTGTTTAAAGACTATAAAAAGAGGAGTGGTAATTATGAAACTTGTTAAAAATAAATTTTGGATTAATAAAGAGTGTCCTACAGTTAAGAAAAATCAACATATTTATAAAATGTTTTTAAAAACCATAAATGAAAGCTGGAAATGTTTAAAGGAGAACTTACAGAAAGGGATTATGAAAATACTATAAAGAAAATATTTGAATCTTTTTTCTAAAAAGAGGACTTTAAAAAAGCAATGGAAATTAACACTTCTTTTTGAAAGAGTTTTTTTAACTAATAAGGCTCTTTCTATGGATATAAATGATAAAGTGTATTTAATTATAAAATTTATAGAACATATTAAAGAATCTAGATATTCTAATATGTTTGAGGATAAAGGTATTATTATAAAATTTGACCTTATAGAAAAAATAGATTTTATTAATCTTTTTTTAATTCAAAACTTATATATAAAAAAGTAATGATAAAAATATATTTTTTCCTTTTGTATAATTACATAAAAAATAGAATTAATATTTATGAGAAATTAAATAAAAAGAAAAGCTTTATATTTTTATGTGAAAAAATGAAGGTGAAAATTGATTTTACAAAGAAAAAGAAATAGTTATGCTTATAATAGTAATCTTATTGTAATAGGAAGGGATGTAGATATTGAAAGGCTTGTATTATTTATGGAAGAAGTAATTATTATCTTTGTAATAAATGTCTTTAATTATTTTGTATATTATGTTTTATTTAGAGAATATGTGAAGTGGAAAAAGTTTATTTGGTTCTTATATGAAAGATGAAGAATGTAGATTTAAAAAGAATATGATTTTTAATATATATTATATGATAGATTTATTAAAAGCTGCTAAAGGAAAATACCTTATTAATAAACTAAAAGCATTAAGTGTGGCAAAATAAGTAGAAAAGCTATAGATAAAGAATATATAGATTTTGAAATAGAAAAAAAAGCTTGGTATTTTATATATGGACGAGATTTTTTTATGATTTAGCAATAGAAGAAAAATTAAGATATAATTATACAAATGATCATATGATATGGTAAGAATAATAAACAGTGGAGTGAAGGTTTTACTTCAATCTTTGCGTCTTCGCTAATGTTTTAATTAAACTACTCCACTGGCCAAATAGATAAAAAGCTCACCTTAGGTGATTTAAGGGGCTAGTATCCTTGACAAATTTATTATAGCATAATAATTTAAAAAAAAGAAGAAATATAGAATGTTTTCTAGGATATACTATTGAAAGTTTATCCTATATTTTTTGTAAAAAGATATTCATATTAAAATTGCAATACCAACATCTGCTTTTAGTAAGAGCTGGAGCATCATTTATACCATCTCCAGTAACACCAACAACTTCTCCATAGGTATTTACAAAAAATATAATAAGTGTTATTATAAAGAAAATAGTTTTGAAAGGAAGATAATTATGTAATTTGTATATTCTAGGTTGTTCTTAATTTTTAGAAGACCTTTATTGCTTAAAAAAAAAGAGCAATAAAATAAAGGTGTTAAAAATTAAAGATTAATTTTAGTATTTTAATAGCTATTTTTAAAAATAAAGTAGTTTTAGTTAGGATGTTTAAATTTATTCTTTTTTAAACAATTAGTTTGTTTTACACTTTTTTAGAATATACTTTTTATAGCAATTATTTTCCAAAAATTCATATCTTTTTGGTTTATTTGTGCTGAAAAGTTATTTTCATAGCACTTTTTTGTGCTAAATAAATTAGAAAAGGATGATGAAAATATATGGAAAAAATATAAATACCCAAGAACAAGACATATTGAAGGTTCAAGACTTCAAAAGGGTGATGAAGATTTAAAAAGTGTTAAATTTGATTATATAAAGGGAAAGTATGTTGTATTAGAAGAAAAAGTAGATGGTGCAAATTCTGGAATAAGCTTTGATGAAAATGGAAATCTTCTTCTTCAAAGTAGAGGCCACTTTTTTAAATGGTAGCTATGGAGAAAAGCAATTTTCTTTATTTAAAATGTGGGCAAATTCCTTTAAAAAGCCAGTTATATGAGCTTTTAAAAGATAGATATATAATGTATGGAGAATGGCTTTATGCAAAGCATACAGTTTTTTATGATAATCTTACTCATTATTTTATGGAGTTTGATATTTATGATAAAAAAGGAAAATAAATTTTTAAGTACTAAAAAAGAAGAGAATTACTTAAGGAATATGATTTTATAACTTCAGTTTTAGTTCTTTATGAAGGAAAAATTAAAAGTATTAAAGAAATTACCTCCCTTCTTAAAAAATCTAATTTTAAATCAGATAAATATAAAAGAAACATTAAAAAACAATGTGAAGAATATGGTTTAAATTATGAATTAGTAGAAAAACAAACAGATACTACAGATTTAATGGAAGGAATATATATTAAGGTAGAAAAACGAAGAGGAAGTAATTGATAGATTTAAATATGTAAGAAGTTCTTTTTTAAATACCATATTAGATTCTGAAACTCATTGGGTAAAAAAAGACCAATCATTCCCTAATAGGCTTAAAGAAGGAATTAATATTTTGATTCTATGTATAAGGAGTAAAATTTATGGAAAGAATATTTAAAGAAGGATTTGATTTTGATAAAATAATAAAAATTTTGAAATAATATACTCCCTTAAAGAAATTAAACAAAACCCAAAAATACCATAAAGAAGGCAATGTATTTATCCACACTAAAAATGTATGTAAAGAACTTATAAAGCTAAAAAGAATGGAACTTTCTTTCTTTTTGATGAAAAAATAACAGTATATATGGCAGCTTTTATTTCACGATATAGGAAAAATAACTTTGTACAAAGGTTGAAAATAATGAAATTGTATCTCCAAAACATGCAATAAGAGGCTCTAAAGCCTTTTAGAGAAATATGTTATAAAGAATATGAAGAAAAAATTTAATATTTCATTTAAAATGCGAGAAAATATAGCATCCCTTATAAAATATCATGGTTTTCCTCTTGTGTTTTTAGAAAAAGATTCTATAGACTATGAATTAATAAAAGTAAGTGAATGTTTAAATATGAATTTATTATATATTCTTTCTAAAGCTGATGTATTAGGGAAGAGAGTGTAGTGATAAAAGAGCTTATTTTAAATAAAGTAGAATATTTTAGAGAATATTCAATAGAAATAGGTTGCTTTTATGAAAAAATTAAATTTTTAATGAATATACAAGATTTAAATATTTTAAAAGATAATAATATTTGGTATAAAGATGAAATTTTTGATGTAACCTCCTAAAGGTAATAGTTATGTGTGGTCTTCCTTTAGCGGGAAAAGATACTTATATAAAAGAAAATTTTAAAGAGATAGAAGTTATTTCTTTAGATGATATAAGAGAAGAGTTTAATATTTCTCCAAGAAAACTCAGGAAAGAGTAGTAAATATAGAAAAAGAAAAAGGCTAAAAAAATATTTAAGAGAAAAACTTCCTTTGTATGGAATGCTACAAATTTAGTAGCAGAAACAAGAAAAAAAACTTATAGACTTATTTTCGTCCTATGGTGCAAGGTAGAAATTATATGTTGAAGCTAGGTATAAAGAATTATTAAAAAGAAATAAAAAAAGAGAGAACAATACCTATTAATATTTTAAACAAAATGATTCATAAATTTGATTTTCAGAAGCCTTTGAAGGCTATTATTTTAAAACCTATAAAAGTTTAAATAAAAATATTACAGGAAACGATTTACAAATAATAGAAAATAAGGTATAATTTATTTAAGAAATAAAGAGAGAATAAACATAATTTTTCTAAAAAGTGAAATACTATTTTAAGTAAAAATTAATTAATGAAGGAGAAAAAAAATAATATGAAAAAAAGTAATGTATAAAAATATAGATAAAAGTTCTTTAAAATATGCAGAGAAAAACCTTAGAAGAAAGGTTACTTTAATGGACTATTTTATTGATACAATATTTAAAAGGTAGATGTAGAAAGAATTTGAAGTAGCACCAAAGAAAACTGTTATTTTTAAGGCAGAAGAAAATAAAAAATTAAAAAGTTTCAAATTTATAAAGGCAATTTTAAATTTATCCTATATATAATATATTTAAAAAAAGACTGTTTCACAAAAGAAATTTCATAACAATATACATTGTAATATGTGTTTATATTGTATTAATATTTCTTCATGGAACAGTCTCTATTTTTAATTTTCATCTATCATTCTATAGCCTACTCAACTTCTGTAAAAAATATATTGAGGGTCTGCAGGGTTTTCTTCAATTTTCCTTCTAATGTTTGCCATATTTACCCTTAATATTTGATTATCTTTAGAATCAGAAAAGGGTCCCCATATTTTTTTATTATATAATCATAGGTTAAAACTCTTCCGGCACTTCCAGCTAAAAAAAGGGCTATAAGTTTTAAATTCTATTTGAGTTAAGTGAATTTCTTTTAGTTCTACATAAACAATTCTTTTTATTAAAAATCAATAGTTAAATCCTTTGCTTTAAAAGGTCTGTAGGAAATTCCTTTCCAGTTTCCATTTTTATATTATGGCGTATAGTACGTATTCTAGCTAATAGTTCAGAAGTACCAAGGGTTTTGTTATGTAATCATCAGCACCTAAATCAAGGGCAGTAACTTTTTCTTTTTCTTGGTCTCTTGCAGATACTATTATTATAGGTACAGAAGACCAACTTCTTATTGTTTAATACATCTAAGCCATCCATATCAGGAAGTCCCTAAATCTAATAATATAACATCAGGGCAATAAGAGGAAAAAAAGATATAGCTTCCCTTCCATTTGTTGTTTTTTAAAACTTTATAGTCATTTGCAACTAAAGTAGTAGATATAAAATTACATATTGTGTTTTCATCTTCAATAATTAATATAGTTTGTTTATTTTTCATAAAATTTATTCCTCAAAAGTGGTAATGAAAAAGTAAATGTTGCACCACTACCACCACAATCTTTATGATTTTTGCATAAATATGTCCACCATGGGCATTAATAATTGTTTACATATAGATAATCCCTATTCCCATACCCTTTGAAGAATCACTACTTGAATTTTTATTTAAAGAATATCCATCAAATATACTATTAAGATTATCTTCTTTTATTCCTATTCCATAATCTTTTACATTAAAAAAAACTTCATTATTTTTCCTTTGTTACTATAAGTTCAATAGGTTTTGTACTTTTTGAATATTTTTATAGCATTTTTCACAAAGATTTAAAATAACCTGTTCAATAAGAGTTGCATCCATAGGAACCATTAAAAATTCCTCTGGAACTTTTACTATAATTAAAGCTTTTGGATATCTTTTTTAAAACGCATTACAGCTTCTGACACTACTTCTTCTAATGGTTCTGCTATTTTATTTACAGTAGCATTTTTTTCATTTATCCTTGTTACAGATAAAAAAGATTTTCTACCATATGTAAAAGCCAATTAGAGTCTTCAAATATATGTTTTACTAAATTATCCTTTTCCTCTTCAGATAAATATTTTTTATTTTCAATAAGAGTAGAGCTAGCTCAATCATTCCTGTTAAAGGAGTTCTTAAATCATGAGAAACAGCCCTTAAAGATTGGCTTTCATTTTTTTCCTTTTCTGTTTCAATTGCCATAAGATTTTTTTAGCATCAGATAAATATTGCCTTTCTATTGCAAGGGCAATTTCAGACATCATTAAATCAAGAAAAGTTATCATATCTTTATCTAGGGGAATATTATTTTTTACACTGAACTCCTAAAATACCCCAAAAGAGTATTACGAGAAATAATAGGAATGTAAAAACAACTACTACTATTGTTAAAAAGCTTGTACCAATTCCAGCTTGAATTTTATGAGAACATACCCAATCTACAATATTTTGTTCCTCTGAAGTAAAAAATATATTTTTATTTTCTTCATTGTAGAATTTTGTAGTTGTACTTTTTTAAAATTAGAATCAAAAGAATAAAAAAAATAGCAGAACCACAAGTAATTTTTACTACAGATTCTAATGTTAAGTTTATTATGCTTGAAAGGTCATTAACAGAAAGTAATTTATTGTTAATTTCATTAAGCTTTTTGTTTTTTTTCCTCTCTATCTAAAGCAAGTCTTACATTTTCCTTAACCTTTATTGTCAAAGTACTTGTAATTAAAGATATTGTAAGCATAGCTAAAAAGGTAATAGGATAGCCACTTATTGTAAAATTAAAAAGCAAAATAGGGATAAGTAAAAAAAAATAATTTACTCAATTACTCCAACAATAGAAGATAAAATTCCAAAAAGTAATAATCAGTTTCTTTTTGAAATTAAAATTACTGCAAGTATATAACAAATAGAAACATTTGTATTATTATTAGTAAGATTTGCAAGTAAAAAAGGAAGCTAGGGTAGCAATAGATAAAATAATAATTGTTTTAAATAAATCCTTTAAATAAAATTTTTTTTTATCCATAAAATTTCCTCCTATAATGAATGATTATAACTATATATAAAAAATAAAATCTACTTATAAAATATAAAAAGTTGTTAAGAAAAATAAATTTTTAATTATAAAAAGGATAATTTATATCATAAAATTAAATAAAAGTCTTTAATAATATTTGCAAATAATTATCAATATTGTTGACAATGAATATTGTTAATGATAAAGTGAACTAAGAAAAAGAAAATCCTTAAATGGAGGGGAAAAAAATGGTTTTATTAAATGGAGCAATAGGCAAAGAATATAAAATAAAAAGAAATAAATTTAGAACCTGTTGTAAAAAAAGACTTCAAATGCTTGGTCTTACAAAAGGGACTAATATAGAGGTTTTAAATAATAAAAAGTGGCTCTCTAAGGATGTGTCCATTATGGGAAAGGGCAGAAGATATGATCAAGATTATAAAGATATGATAGTAGATTTATTTAAATCAGGAATGAGTGTATCTGAAATAAGTAGCGAATATGGCATTGCAAAATCAACAATCAATGGTTGGATTAAAGATGTAAAAAGAAATTAAGGTAGATGAAAATGAAGTTATGACATTAAAGGAAGTTAAACAATTAAAAAAAAAAAGAAATGGCAAGAATTAAGGAGGAAAATGAAATATTAAAAAAGCTATTGCCATATTCGCAACCAAAAATTAGATAAAGTAGTAGAATTTATAGATAGTAATAAAAATAAGTATAATATTAAAACAATGTGTACCGTCCCTAGGCGTAGCTAGAAGCACATATTATAAATTTTCAGATAAAACCAAGTCTGCAAGAGAAGTAGATAACGATAAACTAAAGGCAGCTATTTTGAGGATATACAAAGCTAATAAAGGAATATATGGAGCACCTAGGATTCATAAAATACTTAGTATAGAAGGTTTTAATGTATCATTAAAGCGTGTTCAGAGAAAGATGAATGAACTTAGGTTATGTGCAGTAACTGTAAAAAATATAAGCCTCATTCAAATAAAAAGTTATAGAAGGCTTGGAAAACGTTTAAAAAAAGAGATTTTACTACTACTTCTATTAACGAAAAATGGGTAGGAGATATTACTTATATTCATACTATTAAAGATGGTTGGTGTTATTTAGCTTTAGTTCTTGACTTACACTCAAAAAAGATAATTGGCTATGCTTTCGGTAAGAGAATGACAAATGAATCAGTTAAAAAAGCTTTGAGTAATGCTTATTACAGTCAAAAACCTGATAAGGATAAAAAATTGATATTTCATACTGATTTGGGATCTCAATATACAAGTAATGATTTAAAAGAACTTTGTAAAAAAATTTAATGTTATACAATCATTTAGTAAAAAAAGGTTGCCCATATGATAATGCTTGCATAGAATCTTTCCATTCATCAATAAAGGAAGGAAGAAATTTATAGAAATAAATACCGAACCTTTGAAGAAGCCTAATGTTGCTATTTTAAGTATATTGAAGGTTAGTATAACAGGAGAAGACTGCACTCTTCTATTAATTACATGACTCCAGAACAATGTGAATTATTAGCTAGAAGGCATAAGCTATAGTGAAATTCTTTATTGAAATTATTAAAAATAAATGAACATAAAAATGTCTTATGAATAATGGCTAAAAAGCAGAATAAGGAAAACAGAGAAAACAGATAAAATAGATAAAGTTTTTCATAGAATATGGGGAATTCCTATTTCCTTGGAATTATGGCCTTTGTGTTTTTTGTACCTTTACAATAGGAGATGCCCTTAAAGGAGTATTTGAACAGGGTCTTGATTGGTTTAGTAATGTAGCTTTTAACTTTTTTTACAAAGTGTTGGAGCAGGAGACGTTTTAACTTCTTTAATAGTTGATGGAATTATAGCAGGAGTTGGAGGAATTTTAACTTTCTTACCTAATATATTTATTTTATTTTTAGCTCTTGCAATATTAGAAGATAGTGGATATATGTCAAGAGTAGCTTATGTTATGGATGGACTTATGGGTAAAATAGGGCTATCTGGAAGAGCTTTTATTCAATGCTTTTAGGTTTTGGATGTACAGTACCAGCTGTTATGGCTTCAAGAGCCCTTGAAAATCAAGGGATAGATTAAAAACTATTTTAATAACTCCATTTATGTCCTGTAGTGCAAGACTTCCTATTTATGTTTTATTTTCAGAAATGTTTTTTGAAAAAATGCAATGATAGTTGCCTATTCAATGTATGTAATTGGACTTGTTGTTGCAATAGTTGTAGCCTTAATTGTAAATTTAATTGATAAGAAAAAATAATAAAGAAACAAATACTCTTCTTATAGAACTTCCAGAATATAAATCTCCAAATGGAAGAACAATATTTATATATGTATGGGAAAAGGTTAAAGATTATTTATCAAAGGCAGGAACAACAATTTTTAGCATCAATTGTAATATGGGTTGTATTAAACTTTGGACCAAATGGAATGGTAGAGGATATGTCAAAGAGTTTTGGCTCTTATATTGGAAAGGTGGTAGCACCAATATTAAAACCAAACAGGACTTAATCATTGGCAAATAGTAGTTGCCCCTAATTGCGGGGAGTAGCGACTAAGGAAGTAGTAGTTTCAAGTATGGGAATTCTTTATGGAATTTCTAATGTAAGTTCTAAAATAGGAATGGAAACTATGGCAGGACTTTTTAGGTGCAACTGGTTTTACAGCATTAAATGCTTATTCACTTATGGTATTTTGCTTATTATATGTACCTTGTGCGGCAACAATTGCTACAATAAAAAGGAAACTAATTCTTGAAATGGACAGGCTTTACAATAATATTTCAACTTTTAGTAGCTAGCTAGTTTCAACTCTTGTATATCAAAGTAGGTTCTATGATAATATAAAAATCACTTAATAAGGAAGTGGTAAATTTGATTATAAAAATAATACTAATATTTCTTATTGCAGACTTATGTAGGTTATGTTGTATATAAGAAAGTAAAGGACATAAAAAAAGGAAAAGTTTTGCAACTGTGGTTGTGAAGACTGTCCATCAAAAATAAAAATGTAAATAAAATAAAAAATCTTAGGTGCATAAACCTAAGATTTTTTTAATAATAAGATGTTGCTATTATTTTTACAAATTATCTAAAAAATAAAATTTTTTTTTAAAAGTAAAAAGCTTAAAGGTGTTCTTTAGTTAATAATAAGACTTGATAATATTTATTGGAAGTATTAACATATATTTATAATTTCAAAGGAGTGATTTTAATGTATGAGGAAGTTAAAGGAATTTTAAAAAAGTATTCTGAAGAAAAGGATTTCTTAATAACTAAGGTTACAGCATGTGTTTTAGGAACTCTTATTTTAGTAGATGAATATGAAGATGAAAGATAAAAAAAGTGTAATGGAAAGGCTTTATACTTCTAAAGGAGAAATGATTAAAAAACTTAAAATCTCAACAAATAACAGGTCTTAACTTTTTTTTTTTAGACCAAAAGGGTTATGGACTTAATAGGAAAGATGGATAATGAGGACTATAAAAAAGTTTATAAACTTTTATGATAAAAGAAGAAAAAAAATATGGTCTTAATTTATTTAATAAACTTATTAGTTTAAATTATGGGAGAGGACCAAAGGGGAGCAGAATATAGAAATTGATAAACTAGAATTTTTCCATAAGATTTTTCATATGAAGGATAGAGGATACTTATAATGACCCCTTTATGGATAAAAACTTATATCTTTATATCCTGCCTATGCAGAGGAAGAGGATTTTAACTTTGTTGGCTGTGAAACTGATGAAGAGTATAGAAAGTTATATAAGTTTATGGATTATTTTAATATCAAGTGATAAAGAATATATGAGTATATATCAAAAGATTCAATAGAGCATCCTTTTTAGAGAAGAAAAATGGAGAAATTAGAAGATTTGATTATATAATAAACAATGCCACCTGTAAAAAATGATTATCCTATAGAACTTTTAAGGGAAGATAAATATCAAAGATTTAATTATACTAAAAATAGGAAACTTAAATCTAAGGATTGATATATTTAGACCATAAAGTTATTTCAACCCTTACAGATAAGGAAAAGCAATGGTATTTTTACCTAGGTTTTTATTAAGTGATGAAGGAGAAAAAAAACAAGGTTATAAGAGAGGCTTTAGTAAAGTTAGACTTAATTGAAAAAAATAATTATCCTTTCCTGAAAATGTTTAAAAAAGGATAATAAAGAAATGTGTTGTTTTAATATAAATAAAATGAAAAAGAAGAAAAGAATGTAATAGATTTTATAAACTTCAAAATTAGAAAAATGCAAAATTATGATTATGAATATTGTGGATTAAAACTTATATCAAAATGAAAACACAGAGGAAGAACTTAATAAACTTCATAAAAAGTGGACTATAGAAAATTTAGCATGAGTATGGGTATAATTTAGATATATTCCATTAAACTTTTTTAAAAGAAAGGTGAGTACTTTGAAAAACAATATAGAAAATTTTACAATAAAAATCAAAAAAAGATGATTTAAATTTAAGCCTAATTAAGTCGTTAGACCAAAGGACAAAAAATTAAAAGGAATACTCAAGTTGCCTCATGGAATCGAGTGAACATAAAGAACGTTACTTACCTTTTTAGATTATATGGAGAAGTTTAGATATGTTTAGTTATAAAATGACCATAGAGGTCATGGTAAAAGTGTAAATCTATAGAAGATTTAGGATATTTTTTATGATAATGGAGCTGATGCTTTAGTTGAGGATTTCCACATCAAATAACTGAAGTTATAAAGGAAGAACATCCAAAACTCCAGCGCATATTTATTTGGACATAGTATGGGTTCTTTTTTTAGCAATAAGGGCTTATATTAAAAAAATATGATTATGAAGTAGATATCTTTATTGTTTGTGGATGCCCAAGTGATAATAAAGGAAGTAGAATAAAAAAAATATGAAGTATTGTTTAATAAAAGGAGACCATTATAGAAGTAAGTTTATTAATAAATTAGTAAAATGGAGTTTTTAATTCAAAAATTAAAAGATTCACTTCAAATAATGATTGATATGTACAGATAAAAAATTGTAAAAGACTTTGATAAAGACCCTTTATGGTTTTTACCTTTACAGTAAATGGATTTTGCTCTTTTGATTTAATTTGAATAAAGTATATAGTAAAAGGGGATGGGAGCTTATAAATGATAAACTTCCTATATGGTTTATTTTTCAGGAGAAGAGGACCCTTTGTATGGGAAGTAAGAAAAAGTTTTTTAAATGCAGTAAATTTATTAAAGGAAGTAGGGATATAAAATAAGCTATAAAAATATATAGCAAAATGAGACATGAAATATTAAATGAAAAGACAGGGAAAAAAGTATTTAAAGATATTTCAGATAAAATAGAAGAATGGGAAAGTCATTTGAAAAATAAGTAATAAATAAGTAAAATAATAAAATTAAAGTAAAAAATTCTTGGAAATAATTTGACCCATAAATGATTTAATTATATAATTTAGTTAAAGATTAGGAAAAACAGGGGGAGTTTTTTATGTTTAGAGGGGTAAGAAAAAATAAGAAGGGTTTTTACTTTATTGAACTTATAATTGTTATTATATTATTGCTATTTTAGCTAACTTTTACTCCAAAGGTTGGGATGGTTAAGGAAAAAACACAAATAAAACAGCAGATATATCAAATGCAAGAGAAATAGCAGAGGCAGCACTTGAATCTTTATCAGCTGATAAAATAAAAACAGGATATGATACTTGGACAGAGCTAAATGGAGTTCAGCTTCTTCTGGAACTGTAAAAAGAAGAAGTACAAAAACTTTATTCAAAGCAGTTCCCTAAAACAAAATCAAAATCACTCAGGTGTAAATCCTAATAGTAGCTTTATGCATATGTAGGTACAAGTGGAGAAGCAAAGTTGCTGTAAAAGAAGGAAGCATTTTACTTTATCCAAGTCAAAATTAATGGTATAATTAATAAATGCTACCACAAACTAATTTTAAAGTTTTGCTTACATTTTTGTATTCTATGATTTGAGTTTTTGGTTAATAATAACAAACTATAGGAATTCCACCATACATTATTGTAATTGTTTGTGCCGGCTTCATAAGTCATGTTAACACAACCATGAGAACCTCGTAGTTAAATAGGTTTGGTAGTTTGTGTTCCCTCTGCTGTTCTCCAGCCTTGCATCATGAAGGCCTATTCCTCCATTAAAAAGGCATC
>VOFC01003148.1_pt1 | contig 17529 bp, 22 predicted proteins | sample 5384161 | NCBI WGS metagenome assembly VOFC01 (sample SAMN12384722, study PRJNA508395) | human gut metagenome | isolation source: healthy gut B | host: Homo sapiens
GCCAGAGCTGCAAGCACTGAATAGAGCGGGGGAGGCATCGTCAGTGCCTCCCCCCTGCGTCTAAAAGGAGATGTCACCATGACAGAAACCATCCTGAAGGTGGACGGCATGGCCTGCGGTATGTGTGAAAGCCACATCAACGACACCGTCCGAAACAAGTTCTCCGTCCAGAAGGTCACGTCCTCCCACACCAAGGGCGAGACGGTGATCCTCCTCGGAGCAGCCCCTGGACCAGCAGGCGCTGCGTTATGCCATCGCCGCCACCGGCTACACGGTCACAGCGGTGGACGCCCATCCCTACGAGAAAAAGGGCCTCTTCTCCTTCCATAGAAAGTGACCCGTCAAAGAAGCGCCCTCCACCGGCGCTTTTTTGAAAACCGATAGTTAAATTACTCTAACCAAAGTTAGAAGAAGCTAACCGCGTATCATCCGGAAGAAACGAGCAAAAATACCGTCGAGCAATATTCGGCGGCACGGAACAGAAAGGAAGTGCGATATGAGCGTCGTGATCTTAGGGCGGCAACGAGTGCATGGAGCGTCGTTACAAGGACCTGTGTCAGTCCTACAAATGCTCCGCCAAGGTATTCACCAAGCCCTCCGGCGGCCTGAAAACAAGCTGGGCAGCCCGGACCTGATGATCTTCTTCACCTCCACCATGTCCCACAAGCTGGTGCAGAGCGCTCTCAGCGAGCTGAAGGGCACGCCGACCCGTATCGAGCGCTGCCATACAAGCTCTCTGTCCGCCCTGCGGAGCATTCTGGAAAAACACGCCGGTTAAGGAGGAACCCCTATGTCCGAAGAAATGGTCGTACGTCAGTGCGCGCCCACCCTGGCCGGTATCAAGACCGGCAGTCTCTTTCCCTGTCCCTGCACGGACCGGGATGCACTGCTGGACGAGGTGCGGCAGCTGAACCGCCGCCTCTCGCCCAGGGCCTGTGCCTGCTGCCCCCTCCGCTTTACCGAGGGCAGCGCCCTGCTTGTACCTCTACCGCCCCGCCACTCTCCGCCGCGATCTCAGCGACGATCTGGCCCGCCGCCTGCTGGCGGAGGCCGGCTATGACGGCGGCAGCTGCGGCCGCTGTGTGGCCACGCTGATCCGCCGCTTCCGTCAGGGTGCGGACTTCCCCCACGAGATCGGCCTCTTCCTCAGCTACCCTCCTGAGGACGTGCGCGGCTTCGTGGAGAACCATGCCTGTAACTACAAGTGCGCGGGGCTGTGGAAGGTGTACAGCGACGAGGCCCGGGCCCGGCGGCTCTTCACCCGGTTCAAGCGCTGCACGGACACATACTGCAAGCTCTGGCAGGCCGGCGCGACGATCGATCAGCTGGCTGTGGCGGGGTAACGATCGAAAGGAGAAACGACAATGAAAAGACTGCTGTGATCTATTGGAGCGGCACCGGCAAACACCGAGGCCATGGCCAATGCCGTGCTGGAGGGCATGACCGCCGCCGGCGCGGACGCCAAGCTGCTGACGGTGGACCAGGTGAACACCGCCGAGCTGGAACGGCTATGCCGCCATTGCCTTCGGCTGCCCGGCCATGGGCAGCGAGGTGCTGGAGGAGATGGAGTTCCAGCCCATGTTCGACGCCTGCAAGAACTGCCTGGGCGGCAAGGCCGTGGCTCTGTTCGGCTCCTACGGCTGGGGCGACGGCGAGTGGATGCGCTCCTGGGAAAAGGACTGCGCCGATGCCGGCGTGAACCTGGTCTGCGACAGCGTGATCTGCTGCGAGGCCCCGGACGACACCGCCTTGGATGCCCTGCGCGCCATGGGCAAGACCCTGGCAGCTTGAACGCTTTGCATTTTCTGCGCCGCCGTCTGCGGCGCAGGGGGACAGACTCCTGCTGCCGCTGCTGGCCGTTCTCTTCGCCCGCGGGTGGTGGTTGGATGAAGCGAGCACCCCTCAGGCCAGGCGGCCTGAGGGGGCGCTTTTTTTACAGCCATTTTTGTGTCTGAAGAACCACAGCAGTCCTTACCAGCCACGGCAGCAGTATGCTGGCGGCGATGCAGGATCTGGTGTTCCACCAGTTCATGTATAAGCAGCAGGCGCGCTACGAGGCCCAGCTCAAAAAGCTCGGCATCCTCAGCGACAAGGACTACACCTGCACCTGCTACCTCGACGAGGTGGGCAACAAGCCCAAGCAGGGCGAGGTGCTCTCATGGGCGGAATCGTCCGCCGTGGTCTACGCCAACAGCGTGCTCGGCGCGCGCTGCAACCGCAACTCCGGCATGATCGAGCTCATGGGCTCGATCGCGGGCTGCGTGCCGTACTTCGGCTTTCTGACCGACGACGGACGCAAGGCCGACTGGATCGTTGAGGTGCGCACGACGAAAAAGCCCGAGCCGCAGCTGCTCGGCTCCGCCATCGGCATGAAGGTCATGGAAAAAGTGCCGTATGTCAAGGGGCTGGACAAATGGCTCGGCACGGAGATCAATGACGACGCCATCGCCTACCTCAAGACTTCGGCGCGGCCACCGCGTCCAACGGTGCCGTCGGCCTGTACCACATCGAGCACCTCACGCCCGAGGCCGTGCAGCAGGGCGAGGCGCTCATCCGCGAGGGCGCACCGGTGTACGTCATCGACGATGCGGAGCTCCGGCGCGTGCGCGAGAGCTACCCGTGCGTGTGGAAAAACCGCAACGCCAAGCCGAAGCTGTGCTTCATGGGCTGCCCGCACATGACGCTCCACCAGCTCATCGACACGACCGAGCGCGTCGAGGCGGGACTGCGGGCGCACGGCCAGCGCAAGGTCTGCATCCCGACGGTGTTCACCGCCGCGCCCGGCGTCATCGAGGAATTTGAAAAGACGCCTTACGCCGCCCGCCTGCGCAGCACCGGCGTCGTGCTCAGCTACATCTGCCCGCTCATGTACATGAACAATCCGCTCAGCAAGGCCATGCCCGTCATCACCTCGTCGAACAAGCTGCGCACGTATTCGACCGCGCGCTACTACACCGAGGACGAGATCATCACCATGATTACGAAGGGGGCGAAGTAATATGAAACAGTTTCAGGGCCGCGTCATCTGCCCCGGCACGTGCGAGGCGGAAGCCCTCGTGTCGCACGGCGGCTTCAACACGCTCGCCAGCTACCAGATGGCCTTGATGTTCCACGACAAGCAGGTCAAATGGCCGCGGTTCCGTTTCATGGTCTCTATCCTCCGTATCGCGTCGTGTGTTTCGTGTTCCCGTATTATACACTGCCGCGCCGTGTTTTTGCAAGCCTATTTCGCCCCGGTGACCACCTCCGCAAAACCTCGCCGAACACCCGCACGGCCTTCAGCGCCTCGTCCAGCGAGTTCCCCGCTGCGCCGATCTCCACCAGCAGGCTCCCGGGCGTGAAGTACTCATTGTAGTCCGAATTCCGCAGCGTCAGCGGCCGCATCAGCGTGGGATAGCGCTCCGTCAGGTGCTGCTGCACCGCCACGGCGAATTTCAGGTTCTCCTGCCAGCCCTCCCAGCTGCTGCCCATTACCAGGCTCACCTGCGCGCAGTCCGGGTCCTCCCGCGTTACCACCTTGTACTGGTGCCCGGCCTTGTCCTCCAGCGCGTCCCGGTGTACGTCCAGAATGAACCCGATGCTGGGGTATTTCTCCATATACGCCTCGATGGCGTCCTCCGCCCGGTAGTACGCCCCGTTGTACTCCGGGTCGTCATACAGCGCCCGGTCGTGCAGCACCGATATCCCGTAGCCCGACAGCACTTTGGCCAGCTCGTCGCCCACCCGTATCACGCTCACGCTGGCATCCGCCGTCCGAAAGCTCCCCGTGTCCTCGTATTCCCCCCCGGCGGCATGGTGTACGCCTCGCTGCCGTGGGTGTGGACGATCAGCACCTGCGGCGCGTCCTCGCCCAGCGCCGCTGCGAACGTCCCGTCAAACACGATGCCCTCCACCGTCTGCCGCGAGCTGTTCTTGATGAACACGTCCCCCACCCGGGTGTACCCGTTCTCATCCGCCGCCACCACCGACAGCGGCCTCGACTCCCCCCTGTCCGCCGGTGTTCTCCGTCTGTTTCGTTGTTGGATCCTCCGGTGTTTCCGCCGGGCTGGGGGAGGGCGTCTCCTCCGCGTTCCGGGGCGTCTCTGCCTGCGTCACCTGCGTCTCCGCCGCCAGCAGCATCGGCGACTGCCGCAGCACCGTCAGCACCGGCAGCGGCAGCGAGTCCGCCGCCCACAGGGCCCCCAGCTCCCACTGTACCAGCCGCTGCGCCAGTGAGCTGTCCCGCACCGCCTGTGCCGCCGCCCGCAGGTCCTGACTCCCCGCGCACACCGCCGCCAGCCACAGCACGAACGCCCCGCACACCGCCGCCGCGCCCCGCCGCCATTTCACAAGCCCCACCGCCTTTCAGACAAGCCTATGTCCGGACAAGCAAAAAAATACCCACCATAACTTCCTCTAATGCCTCCACACCGATTTGTTATGCCAATATCTGGATATTCCCGTTGCCTTTCGCGACACTTTCTGGTAAGATGGTCGTACAACAGAGCCTGCGCGCCAAAAAACTTTCCCAACAAGAAATTTTGCGGCACACAGGCCCGGGAGAGAAATATGTGAGCCATAGAAGGAGGAACCGCCATGAAGAGACGACTGCCCCCATTCTGATGACCCTGGTATTGGTATGCGCGCTGCCCATATGGGCAGCTTTTTGTTATCGGGGGATGTAACAAAAGCTGCCCATAGTTATCATCGGGGGATGTAACAAATCCCCTGGTGTCCACCGCTTGGGCGACGCTGCCTGACTTGCAGGCAAAAATCGACGCTGCGGCGGACAACGCGACCATTACCTTGGACTCCAATACGGAGATCGCTGCCACGCTGCAAATAACAAAAAACCTGACCCTCGACCTGAACGGCTGTACATTGAGGATGACCGGTACCGGCAGCGTGCTCAAGGTGAGTGACCGTGCGACCCCTGACCATCACGGACAGCCGTCCCAAAATCCGCATACAGAACCCTATGTGGGTTTGCCCGCCGGCGGTGTCATCACCGGCGGAGAGGGAACTGAACGTGACGGGAATTTACTATGTTGGGGGAGCCGTATTCCTGGAGAGTGATACAACCCTGAAGCTGGAGGGCGGTACGATCACCGAAAACAGCAGTCGCGGCAGTGTCTTTATCGATGGGGCGATCTTTGAAATGTCCGGCGGCACGATCACCGGAGAAACTGTCGGCGTACGTAATAATGTGGGGACCTTCACAATGACCGGCGGGCCGTATTACGGGATGCTATGAACAGGGCGTATATATGTCCACCGGGTGGATGAAGATGTCTGAAGCGGCGTATATCGGAGGGAATAACACGAGAAATACCGGAGGACATTTTCATAGGGAAACGCTCCAGACAAGTGCCAGACTGTCCGTTACCGGCGGTACCATTGAGGAAATGTGCGTATAGAATTCTGGCGCGAATTTAGGGATGACACAGGAGAGCTTAAAACCAGTGGCTAATTCTGTTGTAAAAGAGGGTGAATGTGTGTTTGAGGGGCATATCCAAGTGAGAAATAGACAAACGGAAGGCACCAGTGTGGACTACAACACCGTCAATTTCATTGACGAGGTCGCCAATACAAGGACTTTCCAGCTTATTTTTTGCTCAAAGGGGACAAAAGGGCCAGAAAACCGGATGATCCTGCCACAGTGAATGGCCAGGCCTTTATGTACTGGACGGCAAAGGGAACTTCCGAAGCGTGGAATTTTAACACCGAAATAAACGAGCCGATAACGCTGTATGCCGTGCGGACCCCGGCCTCCTCCGGCTATTACTACTACCTACCACCGATACTAAGGCCGACGATGCCAAGGGTTCTCCCAAGACCGCCGACCCCGGCGTAGCCCTCTACGCCGCCCTGTCGCTCCTGTCCCCTGACCGGGCTGACCTGCACCGCCAAAAAGCGATAAACAAGCTAAAAGAAGCGCCCCTGGCGCGCTTTTTGTCTCCAAGCTTCCCCTTGAGGTCCGCGGTGTTGAATGACAGGCCGGTGGCCTGTCAGACCCGCGGACCGACCCGCAGGGGAGACAGGTGTCAGCGAAGCTGACGGATGAGGGGCCTTTCGTCTCCCGTCCCGCCCCGCAGGCAGTGTCCCCCCAATACCACGGCGGCGTCAGCCGCCCACCTACCCATTGCGGTGCTTCGCGCCGCAATGGGCGCGATTTGATAATCGCCAAAACCGTCAGCGCACCCGGTCCTACCTCTCGCACTGCGTCAGCGGCAGCGGCGCAAGCGGTACAAGCGATCCCTGAACCGACAACGTCCACCGCCGAGCCAATTCCCGAAGCCAGCACCGCCAAATTTGCACTTGCCCGCCCCGCGCCAAGGACCCTTAGACCGTAGGTCTAAGCGACTTTCTTTCCCACATTTCTTTTTTGAAAGAAATGCCGCTGGAGGCCGCCTCCCCGTCAGGGAAACCGACTTTCGCCGCCGGGGCACGAAACTCCCATCCCGCGCCCCAGGCAGTGTCCCCCCAATACGGCGGCGTCAGCGCCACCTACCTGTGCGGTGCCCGCGCCGCAATGGGCGCGATTTGATAATCGCCAACGCCTCCAGCGCACCCGATTCTACCCCGCACAGCGTTAGCGGCAGCGGCGCAGGGATAGTTTCGCGCCCGGCGCGAGCTTACTTTTGTCTGCGGTGACAAAAAGCCAAAAGCACCGGCAGAAACTGCGTTTCTGCACTTCCTCAGCGCGCTATGCCTGTTCACTGCCACCCGCGCTTTCCCTCACGTAACCGGCGTTTTCCTGATCGTTGTCGTTCCCCCGACTGTGCCAGCACAGCTTTCCGCTGCCGCTGCCTGCTACTACGGCAAAAATTATTCGTTCTGCCGTGTCGCAGGCTAAGAAATAATTATATCCTGTGCCCAACGGGCACACCTACCTTTGCCGCCGCAAGGCGGCAAAGGCGCGATTTGATAATCGCCACCCGGTAGAAGCAACACACCCCTACCGTGGCTGGGGCAAGCGGCCGCGCCAGCCTCCGCGCCGGTGAACAGGCAGTCCTTTTGAACCGACAGTGATGACCCGCTGCACCCCGCCCGCGAGTACACACCGCCAAATTCGCACTTGCCCGCCCCGCGCCAAGGGATCCTTAAACCGTAGGTTTGAGTGGTTTTTTCTTTGGTGGCTTTTTTTTTTACAAAAAAAGTTACTCGCGCCAGGCACGAAACTCCCCATCCCGCGCCCGCAGGCACAACACCTGCTTGTCCCCGCGCCAAGGGATCCTTAAACCGTAGGTTTGGTGGTTTTTCTTTTGTAACTTTCTTTTTTTACAAAAAAAGAAAGTTACTCGTGCCGGAGCACGAAACTCCCCCATCCCGCGCCCGCAGGCGCAACACCTGCTCGCCGCCGGGGCGGCGAAGCCCCATCCTCCTGCCCGCAGGCCAAAAAACGCATAAAAAGACCGCCTCCCGGCGGCCTTTTTATGTCTCGAACCATGTCCATGGCGCCGTGCGGCGGCGGCGCCAGCTCAAACGCCATGGCCTTTCCCGTCTCCGGGTGCCGGAACGCCACGCCTGCCGACCACAGCGCGATGGGCGTGTCTGCGTCCGCCGCGTCCCCGTACCGCCGGTCGCCCACCAGCGGCATCCCCCGTGACGCGAACTGTACCCGGATCTGGTGCGTTCGCCCCGTCAGCAGTCGGACCCGCACCAGCGCGCATCCCGCCCGCCGGTCCAGCACCCGGTACCGCAGCCGCGCCTCCCGCACGTCCTTTTCCCGGCCCCTCGGCCACATAGGTCATCCGCCGCGCCTTGTCCCGGCCCAGCAGGTCCGTCAGCTCTCCCCTCGTCCGCCTTCGGCATTCCCCGCACCACCGCCAGATACGTTTTCTCGAATTCCCCCTCCCGTATCTGCCGTGACAGCTCCCCAGCGGCGTAGGCGCTCCGTGCGAACACCATCAGCCCTGCTACCGGCGCGTCCAGCCGGTGTACCGTCCGTATGCACGCGGTGTGCAGCGTCTGCCGCAGCAGCTCGGGCATTCCGCCCGGCTGATCCACCGACACTACCCCCGCCGGCTTTACCGCCACCACGATCCGCTTATCCTCATACACGATATCCATGATGCGCCCCTTCCGTACCTGTTTTTTGCCGTGCCTGACACATAGCTTACATGTTCCTATAACATCCTCTGCACTAAGGTATCATAAGCGTACAAGAAAAGTAAAGTAAAAGTAACACAAAAAGCAAGAAAAAAATACTTGACAGGACGGGTCTAATGCGTTAGACTAAAAACAGGTCTACTACATTCGACCAAGGAGGAAAACCCTGTGGAAACACCGAAAATTTTTTGACAGCGAGCTGCGCTTCTGCGAGATACTGTGGTCCCATGAGCCTATAAAGAGCAGCGAGCTGGTCCGTCTCTGCGCCGAGGAGTTGGGCTGGAAAAAATCCACCACCTACACCGTGATCAAGCGTCTCGCCGAGCGCGGCGTGGTGCACACGGAGAACGCCGTGGTCACGTCGCGCGTACAGCGGGAGGACGTGCAGCGCGCCGAGAGCCGTGCCTTCGTGGCCAACTTTCACGGCAGCTTGCCGGCATTTCTGACGGCTTTTATGGGGAAATTCAAAACTTTCCAAAGAGGATGCCGATGTGCTCCACGCCATGATCGACCGCTTCGAGCAGGAGAATTCCGGACGTAACTGAACCGCGCTGCGGCATACGATGTCATGCCCTGCGCCATAAAGGAGAAGAAAAAATGGATAGTCTGTTTACCTCCGTGCTGGAAATTTCCTGGCAGGCGGGCCTCATCGCGCTGGCGGTGATGGCGGTGCGGCCGCTGCTGCGCCGTGCGCCCCGCCGCGCCGTGTGTATGCTGTGGCTGCTGGTGGCCCTGCGGCTGCTGCTTCCCGCCCGATTGACAGTAGAGAGCCCCGTCAGTCTCCAGCAGCCCGAAAGCCCGCCCATCCAGGCCTATCAGGAGCTTCGCCAGCAGGAAAAGGTCTATGTTTCCGCCCCGCCGGAGCAGCGCCTGGAAATGGCAGGACCCGCTGCGGCACAAGGCTTTGCGCTGCTGGATCAGCTGCCCGCCATCTGGCTGACGGGCGTGGGCTGCATGGCGCTGTACATGGCCCTCAGCCTGCTGCGTATGCGCTGGCGGCTCCGCGCCGCCCCCCGCATACAGGACAATGTCTATCGCTGCACCGACTGGTCTACGCCCTTCGTGCTGGGCGTGCTCGCGCCCCGCATTTATGTGCCGGAAACCGTGTCGGAGCAGGACTTTCCCCAGGTGCTCGCCCACGAAAGGTGTCATATCCGCCGCTGGGACCATGTGTGGAAACCGTTGGCGTTTCTGCTGCTGGCGGTCAACTGGTTCAACCCGGTCCTCTGGGCGGCGTATGTCCTGCTGGGCCGCGACATGGAGCGCGCCTGTGATGAAATGGTGTTGAAAAACGCACGCCCATCCAGCGGGCCGCCTATTCCCGGGCGCTGGTGGCCTGCGCCGCCCAGCCGAAAATGGCGGCGGTGTGCCCGCTGGCCTTTGGCGAAGTGGCTGTGAAAGAAAGGGTGAAGAACGTGCTCAACTATAAGAAGCCCGCCCTCTGGGCTGTCATCCTGCTGGTCGTCGCGGCGGCCATCATCGGCGTGTGCCTGCTGACGAAGCCCGGCTACAAGAACGTAAGGGGGACGCTGGACGCGGAGAAGCTGTACGCCCTGCGAACGGAGTATGTGGGCGACAATGCCGCCGTGGGCGCGATACTGGACGCGCTGGGCTTCCGGGCGGTCGGCGCTGCCGGCGATGGTCAGGCGTATACCTACATCCGCTTTGAGGTCGAAACGGCCAGCGAGCCTACGGCGTTGTGGTGCGCTACGCCTTTGCAGGCGCGCTGCCGCAGCGCACCGCGGAGTGGAACCGGGAGATGGCCCGGCGGGGCTATCTGGCGCTGGCACTCATCGACAACGCGGAATGGCTGCGGTGGAGGACATCGGTGCGGAAGGGGGACGTTCCTGTGTCCGGCACGGTGTACGCCGGGGACTATGTGGCGGCGGACTACAACGCCGTGCGGGGAGAGTGCCGCGGGCCTACAGGCACTGATGGATACTCTGCAGGCGTGTCGGAGGATGGCTCTATCGTCTACTATGAGGGGGACGCGCAGCCGAGCTTTGAGGAAACCATGCCGTGGAGGTTACCGGGGAGAACGACCCGTGCAGCGTCCGGGCGGAGGACTACGGCATCGTGTACGACGCGGCGCAGCTGCCGGACTGGGAGACCGTGCCCCTGAGCTATCTGTGCGCGTACTACCTCAACGGTGACGGCGCGTATGCCGAGGGTGCCATGGACGTGCTGGCGCACCGCTACCAGCAAGCCCCCAACACGGTGAAGGCGTATCTCCGCCGGCTGGCGGGACAGCAGGTCCCCGACGGCCGGGGCGACGCATCGGAGGTGCTGCTGGCGGATATTTCCCGGTATGCCATGTCCCAGTTGACCGGCGGGCTGCCGGTGGCCGCCAGTTATGAGAGGGACCAGCTGAGCATCTCCGTGTCGGAGGTCTATTCCGTGACGTACCGCACGGTGACATACGACGAGAATTACAGCGAGGACATCCCGGTGTATGAGGTGGGCAGCGGCGCGCAGCTGTCCGTGATAAAGGGTGAGGGCTTCACCCTCTACGGACGGTACAATGAGGAGAACGTGGCGCTCCACAACGGAGATGTGGTAGAGCTGACGGAGCAGTTCGTGGGCCTGGGCATGGATGGACAGTACGCTGTACGGTTCCAGTACCGGAGCGCGGCGGAAACGGCGGAGCTGGAGGTCTATCAGATCACGTGGGAGGTGGGGGACTCCACAAAGCAGGTCGTCCCGCTGACGGAGGCGCAGGTGCAGGCCATCCAGTCGGAGAAGGGACTGGTGCAGCCGGAGTGGCATCAGGTGTGCGCCGAGCTGCACCGCAGCGGCGAGGACGATGTCCGCTATTGGGGCACTGCCGATTACCCCGTGCCGCCCACGGTGCTGAAAATACTGACGGAGCAGTGCGGCTATACCTTCGTGACGCCGGAGGATTTCCGGGGCAATATGACTTCCGCCAAGCTGGAGTTCTACGGCGGCGAGACGTACACCGCCGCCAAGGCCGACCTGCCCGCCCTGCAGAAGATGCTGACCAACGCCAGAGCCTACGGCGGCGCGTCCTCTTGTGGGTTTGGCGCCAAGCTGACGGTGACGTTCGACGACGGGCGGACAGTGTCGGTGCTGAAAGGGGACGGACAGCTGCGCCAGCTTTTTACGTTCGGCTCGTGGAGCTCCGCCATGGTGTCCGACAGCGAGAACCGGCAGTTCTGGCAGATGTTCGGCGTGCCTTTTGACGAATAAATAGAGCGGAAAAGCCACCCCGATGGGGTGGCTTTTCTATGCGCACACGGTATCTCAGCCGTGGTAATACCTCTTGGCGCAGAAGTCGCGCTCGACGCGCACCTTGCCGGTGTCGGTGAGCCAGTCCGACGAAGTTGGCAAAGTTACGCTCCACGATGCTGAATTTCAGCTCCTGCCGGGTGCGGATGTTCTCCCGCTGGCAGAAGGCGTATATCCAGTCGGGGAAGGTCATGCCGTCGGTGAGGTCGTCCAGCAGCTCCCTGCTCCTTGCGGTGGATGAAGGCGATGTTGCTGTCAATGAGAGCCAGACAGCTCCGCGCGGTCGGTGACGACCTGCTTGTGGGCGATGATATAGGCGGGGTAGTCCGTGGCGCGGAGGGCGGCCTTGCTGTCCAGATCCTTGGCGATGAACATGCTGGTGGGCAGCTTGGCCGCGTCGATCTCGTGCTGGTCGATGAGACAGTCGCCCACGTAGGCCGCGCCGTCCGGCGTGACAAAGCCCAGCTGTCCTGCCGAATGGCCGGGGAGAGACAGTACACCGAACCGGGCGCCGTCGATGTCGATGTGGTCGTCCTGGGGAAGATCACGCGGTCGGCGGTGAAGCACTCCTCCAGAAACAACTCACGGCTTTTGCCGTAGGTCAGCGCCACGTAGTTAGCGCGGTAGCTGTCGGGGTTCACGGAGATGCCGGCCTCGATCAGGGAGATGGCGGCGGGCGCGCCATAGCGCTGCTGGAGATAGCGGACGTTGCCGGTGTGGTCGAAGTGGGCGTGGGAGCAGAGAATGGCGCGCAGACGCCAGCCGCTGCCGTCGATGAGCGCGGTCAGGCCGGCTCTGTCCAGCTTGGCGTAGCCGGTGTCGATGAGCACCACATCCCGGTCGGTGAGCTTATAAACGGGCAGCAGGGCGGTGGCGGCGACGGCCGCATATGTATTGCCCAGCACGTGCAGAAGTTCCATGAAAATCAGCCTCCGGAAAAATGTTTTCCCCATTATACACCGCCGGTGGAAAAAAACAAAGCCTTTCGTTTTTGCATCATGCGCCGCAGGCGCAGGGCACGCGGGAGAATGCGGAGGGATCTGCAAAAAGAATTCAGAAAATTTTCGATTTTCCCCCTATGCAAAACGGGAGAAATAAGGTAAAATACCTGATAGAAAATTAGGGAGGAACGGCGATGGAGCAACCAGTATTCAAGCGGGTGCTGCTGAAGATCAGCGGCGAGGCCCTGGCCGGCGACAAGCACTTCGGCCTGGACTTCCAGGTCATGGGCCGGGTGGCCGATGTCATCAAGGAGTGCGTGGCCATGGGCGTCCAGGTGGGTATCGTCATCGGCGGCGGCAACTTCTGGCGGGGTGTCAAGAACGGCGAGGGTCACATCGAGCGTACCCGTGCCGACCACATGGGCATGCTGGCTACCGCCATGAACTGCATGGCGCTGGCGGATGTGCTGGAGCAGAAGGGCGTGGATGTCCGGCTCCAGACCGCGCTGGAGATCCGGGCGGTGGCGGAGCCGTATATCCGCGCCAGGGCCATTCGGCACCTGGAAAAGGGGAGAGTGGTCATTTTTGGCTGCGGCATCGGCTGCCCGTTTTTCTCCACCGATACCGCGGCGGTGCTGCGGGCGGCGGAGATCGACGCGGACGTCATCCTGCTCGCCAAGAACATCGACGGCGTCTACGACAGCGACCCGGCCAAGAATGCCGACGCGGTGAAGTTTGACGGCATCACCTACGACGAGGTGCTCAAAGCGTCACCTGGCTGTGATGGACTCTACCGCCACCAGCCTCTCCATGGATAACCATATCCCGGTATTGGTATTTGCCCTGAAAGACCCGGAGAATATCATCCGCGCCCTGCGCGGCGAAAAAAATCGGAACGATCGTGAAGGAGGACTGACCCCATGTTGAAGGACGAGTACAAGGTTTACGAGGAAAAAATGAAGAAGAGCATTGAATCCGTGATGAGCGACTTCGACACCGTGCGTGCTGGCCGCGCCAACGCTTCCGTGCTCAACCGCATCAGTGTGGACTATTACGGTACCCCCACGCCCATCCAGCAGATCGGCTCTATCGGCTCGCCCGACCCGCGGACGCTGGTCATTACCCCCTGGGATGCCAGCATTCTGAAGGGTATTGAAAAAGGCTATTCAGGAGTCCGACTTGGGCATCAACCCCCAGAACGACGGTAAGTGCATTCGTCTGGCTTTCCCCCAGCTGACCGAGGAGCGCCGCAAGGAGCTGGTCAAGCAGATCCACAAGTACGCCGAGAACGGCAAGGTGGCTGTGCGGAATATCCGCCGGGATGCGATGGATAACTTCAAGAAGCAGCAGAAGGCGTCCGAGATCACCGAGGACGAGCTGAAGATCGCCGAGAAGGACCTGCAGAAGCTGACCGATGACAGCTGCAAGGAGATCGACAAGATCCTGGACAACAAGGAAAAGGAATTGATGTCTGTTTAATGGGACTGTTTACGAAGAAAACGCCCCATACGGCGGGGGAGGTGGACAGGAGCCGCCTTCCCCGCCATATCGCTGTTATTATGGACGGCAACGGCCGCTGGGCGAAAAAAGCGCGGCCTGCCCCGCACGGTGGGGCACAAGGCGGGGGCAGAGGTGTTCCGCGACATCGCCACCTACTGCAAGGAACTGGGCGTGGAATACCTGACGGTATACGCCTTTTCCACAGAGAACTGGAAGCGGCCCGCCGATGAGGTGAATACCATCATGGGCCTGTTGGAGCAGTATCTGCGGAAGCTATCGACACCATGGAAAAGGAGCACATCCGCCTGCGGTTCTTCGGCGACCTCAGCGCACTGTCCCCGGAGCTGCAGGCGCTGGCGCATGAGACGGATGACATCTCCGGCCGCTATGCGGGGTTCCAGGCCAATGTGTGCCTGAACTACGGCGGCAGGGCGGAGATACTGCGGGCGGCGCGGCTATGCGCGGAGCAGGGGGTGGACTGGACGGAGGAGAACTCTCCGCCAATATGTACTCTGCCGGTATCCCCGACCCGGAGCTGATCATCCGCCCCAGCGGCGAGATACGGCTGAGCAATTTCATGCTGTGGCAGTGTGCCTACAGCGAATTCTATTTCTGCGACACGCTGTGGCCGGATTTTACCCGGCAGGATATGGACAGAGCGATCATCGACTATCAGCGGCGGGATCGCCGGTTCGGCGGCGTAAAAGTGAGGTGACGACCATGAAACAGAGAATACTGGTGGCGATCATCGGCGTGCCGGCATTGATCGGCGTGCTGTGCTTCGCACCGGATTGGGCCACGGCGGTGCTGGTGGCGGCGCTGTGCGTCATCGGCTGCCATGAGTTCATGGCGGCCGCCGCGCCGGAGAAAGCGGCGCACTGGTGGGGGCTGGCGGCCACGCTGGCGGTGTTCACCGTGTTCACGGTGTATTTCAGCGGCGGTGACTTCACGGGTACCGCCATACATACGATCATGGTATGGCTGCTGGCGGCGCTGATCGTGGTGATGTTCATCGCGGCGGTGCAGGCCTTCGGCAAAGACGACGAGCTGGATTTTCCGGATATCAGCGCTATGGCGGTGTCCGGATTGGTGATCCCGCTGGCGCTGGGCTGCCTGGTGCGGCTGCGGATGCTGGAATACGGCGCCGGACTGGTGCTGATCCCGCTGGTGTCGGCGTTTATGAGCGACTCTCTGGCGCTGTTCGGCGGTATGCTGTTCGGGAAAACAAAGCTGGCGCCCAGAGTCAGCCCGAAGAAGACACGGGAGGGTGCGGTCAGCGGTCTGGTGGGCGGCATGGTGGGAATGATCCTGTTCCGGATATTCTTCTTCCTATGTACGGAGGTGCAGCTGCACATCGGCTGGTGTGTGCTGTTGGGCTTCGTGGGCGCGGTGCTGGGGCAGCTGGGCGACCTGAGCTTCTCCTGCGTGAAGCGGCAGTGCGGCATCAAGGACTACGGACGGCTGCTGCCGGGCCACGGCGGCGTGCTGGACCGCTTCGATAGTGTGATCTTCGCTGCACCGGTGACGTGGATGCTTATCAACGCTGTGACGCTGTATTGAGGAAGGACCTATGACGAAAACCATCGCCCTGTTGGGGCTACCGGCTCCATCGGGCGGCAGACGCTGGAGGTGGCCGGGGAGCTGGGCCTCCGCGTGGCGGCGCTGACCGCCAACTACACAGGTAGACCTGTTGGAGCAGCAGGCGCGGCAGTATATGCCGCGCCTTGCGGTGATGACGAAAAATGCGGCGCTGGCGCTGAAAAAACGGCTGCGGGGGACCGGCATTGAGGTCATGGCAGGGGAGGGAGGGAGGCCTGCTGGCTGCCGCCGCTATGACCGAGGCGGACACGGTGGTGACTGCCGTGATGGGCAGCGTGGGGCTGCGTCCCACACTGGCGGCAATCCAAGGAAAAAAGCGCATCGCGCTGGCCAACAAGGAGACGCTGGTGTGCGCGGGCACGCTCGTGATGGACGCGGCGGAGAAGTACAGCGCGGAGATCGTGCCGGTGGACAGTGAGCACAGTGCGGTGTTTCAGTGCTTGCAGGGCTGCCGGGACCGGGGTGAGGTGCGGCGTATCCTGCTGACCTGCTCCGGCGGGCCGTTCTACGGAAGGACCTTCGACGAGCTGGAGCACATGACGGCGGCGGATGCCCTGCGCCATCCCAACTGGCACATGGGACCGAAGATCACGGTGGACTCCGCCACACTGATGAACAAGGGACTGGAGATCATCGAGGCCATGCGGCTGTACCGGCTGCCGGTGGAGCAGGTGGAGGCGGTGATCCACCGCCAGAGTATCGTCCATTCGCTGGTGGAGTACCGGGACGGGGCCATGATCGCCCAGCTCGGAACGGCCGACATGAAGCTGCCCATCCGCTACGCGCTGACGTATCCCTACCGGGCCGAGAGCCCGGATAAGCCGCTTGATCTGCTGACCTGCGGCGCGCTGACCTTTGCCGAGCCGGACGAGAGGGCGTTCCCTGTCTGCGTCTGGCACGGTATGCCCAGACGGTGGGCGGCACCGCCTGCGCCATACTCAACGGCGCCAACGAGGCGGCCGTGGGACTGTTTCTGCGAGGCGAGATCGGCTTTAACGATATCTCCCGGCGGGTGGAGCGCGCGTTGGAGCGGGTGCCGGTGCAATATCAGCCAAGCCTTGCGGATATACTGGAAGCAGACAAGGCGGCGCGGCGCGCCGCCCTGTGACATCCGGAAAAGGAGCTTGCATACATGATCGTATATATCATAGCGGCCCTGCTGGTGTTCGGTATTTTGATCGCCGTCCATGAGCTGGGGCACTTCCTGGCGGCCAAGGCCTGCGGCGTGCGGGTCAACGAGTTTCGGCATGGGACCGGTGCTATGGAAAAAGCAGCGGGGGGATACCCAGTATTCTCTGCGGGCTTTTCCGGTGGGCGGTTTCTGTGCTATGGATGGGGGAAGAGGAGGATTCTGACGATCCGGCGGCGCTGAACCGCCAGGGCTTTTGGAAAAAGCTGATCATTTTTGCCGCCGGCGCGGCCATGAATTTTCTGGCGGGGCTTATTATCATCTTCTGCCTGTATGCGCCGGCGCAGGGGTTCTATCAGCCGGTGATCTCCGGCTTTGCCGAGGGTTGTCCGTTGGAGAGCGCCGACGGCTTGCAGACCGGGGACCGGCTGGTGTCCATCGATGGGGAGCGCGTGTACATTTACAGCGACGTGAGCCTGCTGCTTGGCCTGAATAAGACCGGCACATTCGATCTGGTGGTGGACCGCGGCGGGGAGAAGGTACGCCTGGACGACTTTGCCATGACGAGACAGACGTATACCGATCAAAGCGGAAATGCGTACAGCGGTTACGGAATATACTTCGGTGCGGCGGCGGCTACCTTCGGCGACAAACTGGCCTACACCTGGAACAATGCTGTGGATTTCGTGCGTCTGGTGCGGCTGAGCCTGCAAATGCTCTTTACCGGGCAGGCGGGCCTGCGGGATCTGAGTGGCCCGGTGGGGATCGTGTCCACCATGGTACAGGTAGGTGAGCAGGCGGAGACGACCCGGGCGGCGGTGGAGAACATCGCCTACATCGCGGCGCTGATCGCAGTGAATCTGGCGGTGATGAACCTGCTGCCGCTGCCGGCGCTGGACGGCGGGCGGATATTCTTCCTGATCATCAACGCGGCAGCCATGCTGCTGTTCCGGAAGCTTAGTGTACCGGCTAAATATGAGAACTATATCCACTTCGCGGACTTATTCTGCTGCTGGCGCTGAT
>VOFC01002423.1_pt1 | contig 17504 bp, 29 predicted proteins | sample 5384161 | NCBI WGS metagenome assembly VOFC01 (sample SAMN12384722, study PRJNA508395) | human gut metagenome | isolation source: healthy gut B | host: Homo sapiens
CGAGGAGGACAAGCTCAAGGGCATGGCCGGTATGGTGGGCAGCGAGACCGCGTTCGGGGTCTGCTACACCAAGCTCTGCAGGGAAGAAGGCCTGCCGCTGGAGCTGCTGAGCCACCTGATGAGTACCCGCCCCGCCGAGATCCTGGGCCTTGCCAAGGGTCAGCTGGAGCCGGGCTACGACGCCGACCTCGTGCTGGTGGATCTGGACACCCCCTACACGGTGGACAAGAACAAGCTCCACTCCAAGTCTCACAACACGCCCTTTGACGGGGCCAAGCTTTACGGAAGGTCTGCGCCACCATCAAGGGCGGCGAGCTGACCTATCAGGCGGAAGAGTAAGACGAATATTTACAATAGAAAAGAGAGAATACAGGAGGAACCCCCAATGACCAACATGGATAAGCTTTTTACGAAGCTGTGGAAGCCCGCGGCCCGGTGTGCGTGGGTCTGGATATGTATTTTCATTTGAAAGTATGGTTTAGGTGTCTCTGTTACTAGCTTAGCATACTCTACTCCATCAGCATCTTCTCCCAATATATAAGAATATATTTTCTTTGCTAAAGTTTCTTCTTTTTCCGCAAGAAATAATTTTCTTATTACTGAAAATGCAATAGTTATTGTCATCAATCTTTGCTGACCATCAACAACTTGTCTTTCTATATTCATATTATCATCATCATCGCCTACTAAAACTAATGTTCCAATAAAATATTCATTAGGAAATAATTTACCATTATTTACAGTAAAACAGTCTAACAAATCATCCCACAACTCTTGTAATTCATCATTTTCCCATGAATATTCACGCTGAAATCTATCAGCAAATATCATATCCACTGATTCTGGTTCCATTTTTGTTAGAATTTTAAATGAATCACCTACAACCAACTGTGATTCATCCGTCTCAAAGTATAATGGCACTTTCTTTGTAAATAAGTTATCCATTATATTTCTCCTCGTCTTTAGAGCTAAATGTTAATCTCTGCCAACAGAGACATTAACACCATTTAATAATTACATATTATTACTTCTTCTCCTACCCTATTTGATGCATCAGAGTTAATCATACGCTTAACACTTACAACATCTATCTTATAATCCTTATTTCCATACAACTCATTTATCAACTCCGTATTATGATTTGTAAGCATGCAGTAGCAGCCTCTGGCAGTTAATTCATCATAAAGTTTCGCTAATCGCTTGTGACTTTCTATATCAAACCCTTCTTTTGTGTAGGATTCAAAGGATGTAGGATTCAAAGGTGCATACGGACTGTCTATAAATACAAAATCGCCTTTCTTTGCATTCTTACAAGCCTGTTCAAAATCACCATCTATAATAGTTACTCCCCTAAGATACTCTGATGTAGCTATAATAACATCCTCATCAACGGAAACCCTGCGGCTGTTATTATATGGAACATTGAACAATCCCTTGCCATTCACACGATATAATCCATTAAAACAATGCTTATTTATAAATACAAATAATGCTGCCAGCTCTACATCATATTCAGACCGCATAAGCTTGTCATTATAATGTTCTCTGATAGAATAATAATACTTTTTCCCATCTTCCCACATATCATTATCCAGCCTGTTGACCTCTTTCAGAAAAGCATCAGGTTCATTACATATTGTTCTGTATGTGTTAATCAAAGCTTTATTTATATCATTAATCAGAGCATTTGCAGGTAGTAGATCAAATATTACAGCGCCACCACCTACAAACGGCTCATAGTAATCATTATATTTTTCAGGCATTCTTTCTCTTATCTGCGGATGATTCAAGTTTAAAATTGTTGGTTGTAATCTTATAAGTCATACCTCCTTTGTATTTTGATTTGTCTATTGTAACTCAATTCCGAAATAAAATCTACCACTTTTCCCTTTCACTATAAGTGAATTTCAAAAAAGAACTGATTTCATGTAATAATATTCACAAATAAGTGAAAGAGGTAACGATATGCATTTTAGTAATGATACTGACCTATATCGTGTTATAGGTGCAAATATAAAATATTACAGAGAACAAGCAAATTTGACGCAAGTACAACTTGCCGAACAGGCTAAAAATCAGCACCAGCTATCTCTCCAAAATCGAAGCTGCTGGATGCAATAAGAGTCTGTCTATTTCGGTGCTTAATCAGATTGCAAATGTACTTGGTGTTGAGATTAACGAATTTTTTTTTAAGGAGGTATAGCATATGTCAAGAACCCCAAATACCCATGGTGGCGGAGCCCGCACAAACAAAAACGGCTTGCACTTTTGAACAAACCACATCTTTAGATAATGCATTATGTAATGCTGGCTACAAGGTTACTAATTATGAGGTATATCGAGGCTTAAAAAAATCGGTATGTCTGTTCCTCAGAAAAATTATATACCTATTTTCTTAATCCACATGGCATCCAGTACGCTGACTATAATTCCAAAGAATGGCGACCAGACGAAGCCTTTATTAATTTCGAAAACAACACCGTCTATATCATAGAAAAAAAAATTCCAAAATTGCGCCGGTTCCGTCGATGAAAAATTGCCTGGTTGTCATTTCAAAAAAACTTGAATACCAAAAACTATTTAATCCATTAGATTTTAAAGTAGAATTTATTTATCTGTTTAATGATTGGTTTTTTAGACAAACGATATCGTGATACGCTAGACTACATAAAAAGTATGGGATGCCATTACTTTTATAACGAAATCCCTTTAGCCTTTCTTGGATTATAGTTGCCTTATATTAATATAAATTTTTGTTATCGTCCAACCTCCTTAAATTTATCCAATATATTCTCCTGATAACTGGCAACACCATACTCTTTCATGAGGTTAGCCACGGAAGTAATTCTTCATCTTTAATTCTTTCTAATATTTTTTTCGTTTATCAGAAATATATTCTTGAGAAATGCCTTTTCTATAATCCTCTAATTTCATATGCCAATAAACAAAATTTCCTCTGTAATATTGCCGCAGTTTTTGTGCAATCAAGAGTCCCTCCGGATCCAAATCTCCGGAATAATAGATTTTGACATTTGATTTAGCAAGCAAGTCAAGCACAAGAATACTGGCAAGCCTTGGCTGCCCATTCATGCACATACACGATTTTTTCTTTGCAAATAGCAGCAAACACGGATGGATTTTCCACTACATAAATTTCGTTATCAATACACTCAATGGATTCCCACTCCGATATTATGTTTAATGGAACTTGCACCATGTTTTTCTCTGAGAAAAATCCCAACATTCTAAAATCAAAAGAAAATTCGGTCATGAGACGGAACATATCACGGATGTTACGGTTATCAACGCCTGCAAATGCCTCATCCAGCGAAACCAGACGCGGTGCATCTGCGCGTCCTCCCTGATATTTTGCGACAACTGCGGAAAACAACGGCACATACATAGACATCGCTTTTTCTCCACCGCTGAATGTACCAAATACACTGTTGGTAAGTTCCTTGATCCGCTCTCCCTTTTTCTGGGAAAACAACTGAAATTCAAACCACTTACGATAATCCAGCGTTTCTTTCATCACCTGATAAAACGAAATCATACCACCGCTGTCTTTGGCACTTCTTCTCGCCTCTTCGACCTTTGACCGAAAATGCGTGGACAGACGTGCTGCCTCTTCCTCGCTCATTAACCGGTAGTCCTTCTTTAACAGTTCTACCAATTCTTTTTGTATCCAGCTGGTTTTCACTCTCTGCCGTCTTGCTTCTCCAGCGAAGACTCAGTTTCAAACCGCTGGATGTATTCATACTGCCCATCAGAGTTTCAAAGGCATTGGAAGCGTAAACAAATCTCCCTGCATGACTGATACTCATTCAGAAATCCACGATTTTCAAAATATACCTGGTTCAGACTAGCAAGATATTTTTCTTTCCAAGTGTCTTTACATCACTCTCTAAATATTGCAAATGTTCGCAATATCCATCTGCATATCCTCCGGGAATGGAACATAAGCAATGCCAGCTCTGCCTCGTAACATTTCTTTCTCCAGATATACTTTTCCAATGTCTCCGGTGAACTTCTCCGGCTTCTTCCTGTTCACGCAAAGGTACCCAGATGTTCCTCTACTTTTTGCCCGTTTCTGCGCACATTGATTCAATTCTTCCGGATAATCACTCAGCCATGCAACGCAGGCATCCAGCCGCTCCCTGATCTGTTCATAATCCGTCAGTTTCAACTGCTCCACAACCGATGTATGTTCCTGCGTTACTTTTGCAAGCTGACGCTGTGCACCTGAGAGATCATAACGGATTTCTTCCAGATCTGCGTCAATATTTTCCAGACGCTCCGCCAGATCCTGAATATGTCTTACACTCTGTAAAAACATCTCATGTGCAGATTTCAAAGCAATCAGATTCTTTTCATAATCCGCTGCTGCTTCCTCGGCATCCCGGAATACTGCATAGCTGCATTGCAGATACAACTGCTGCGCAATTTCCATCGCTTTCTTTTTTCTTTTCCTGTATCTGTTCCGAAAGCTTCTTCCAATTTTCCTCTACTTCACTACATTCCGTCTTCTTTTATTTCATATCTGTGCTGCTCCTGCACAAGCATCTTCCAGGCCGCACGCAGATCTGTATCCTCCGGCAAAGCCTGATATTCCATTTCCAGCTTCTGCATCCGGTTTTCAAGCACATTCTTCTCGTCTTCCAGCTGTTGCATTGTACTCTGCAGTTCCTGAATTTTTTTTCCCTGCAGGCTTTGATGTGTTCCTGACGGTTTCGTTCCCTTGCACGGGTACCCCAGAAATCCGGCCACATGTTCCCTGTGATTGTTCCGCACAAAACGCCCATCTGATAAATGCCTTCCGGGGAAACCGAGATTACACCATCCTCGTCATATGCGATATTGGACAAAATGCCTGTCAGACGCTGATTAGAAAAAATGTCATTCATGGAATCGTTCAGTTCCAGAACATCAAGCAGACTTTTTCCGCTGTGTGACTTCTGCACAAACAGATAACGGTCTTCACATCCTTCCGACAGTGTCAGCACCTGCTCCCGGTAAGAGACATCCACGACCAGTGCATCGAGAATTCCCATCTGCAGTAACGCTTCTTCCAAATGGTTGCATTCTTTTCACATTCAGCGAATCGCCAAACTCAATCGCCTTATAAAACTCCTGATACGGATCTGCAAATATCTAAAGTCTTTTAACTGTTCTTTATCCAGAAGAAGTTCCGTATTCGAACCATTCCATTTGCATACAAAGCTTCCTTCCATTCATTTTGGCCTGAACAAAAGCATATCACATTCAGCGATATTTCCCTTTGAATCGCGTCCAGTTCTTTTCGAATGCTGTCTCTTTGTTTGAAAAGTTCTTTTTGCCCGTGGTTCCAGAAGCAAATTCGTTTTTGCAACAGGATCTTCTCCTCTGAAATGTTTTTGTTTTTTACATCAGAAAATTGTTTTTCATGTGTATCAAATGCAATTGTTTCTTCAGATGTTCCTCACATTCTTTGAAAAAAATGCTGTGTTCCTCAAAAGCCATGCAATCCGCCTCTGTCTGCATCTCTTCCAAAAGATTACAAATTTCTCTTTCTTTATCAAATTTGCGGTCTTCTTCTTTTTCTGTTTGTGCTCTTCCTCAACATACTGTTTTTGCTTTTGATGCCAAAAAAATTTTCTTTGTCATCCTTATTTCCCTCTGTTCTTCCATTCCTTCACAAGCTCTGCTTCCCGGTCATTTTTAAACCAACCGCATCACTCTTATTTAACGATTCTTTTTTCTTTCTCCATTGCATCATTTTTGCGTTAATCTGTTCAATCTTTACAATAAGTTGTTCGATTTTTGAACACTTTCTTCATGATTTCTTTCATATTTTTTCTGCAGTGAAACAATCTCCTGCAATTTTATCCTTGTCTGCTCATTTTGCTTTATCATAAAGAAAATCTGTTATATTTTGAGAAAACAGCATTGATTTTTGTGCTGCCTGCTGCTTTCCTTCTTTTTCTACTTTTAAGATTCATCGTCATGGTGTCCATATTTTCAATGGCTTCTGACATCGGACGCAGATCCTCATCCGAAAGCGGCTGGAGAGAATCACTCAATATATCGTTAATGACGGACGGCTTAAAATCTTTTGACCATTTCCTTTGTATTCATCCACAGTTTCAAACCCAAAAATCTGTTTATTAACATACTCCATAATCAGCCTGACGGTCAAATACTTTCCTCCTGTAAAATGCGGTTTTCCAACTCTTTTTTGAAAGGGTAACTTTTTTCACCCATTTCTTTATATAAAAAGAAATCCTTTCCAATACGTCGTCCATCCGTAAGACTAAAGTACCATTTATCCAACGGTTTTCCACGTCTTGCACGAATTCCCATTCCAATTGTAAGATAAGTTTCACTATCTTTTCTCCTGAATTCTAAATACAGATAACCGGTTCTCTCTTCCCTTCCATCGTTTTCTTCTAAAAGGTAGCTGCTCATTTTACGGTCTCTTGAACCAAAAAGGATCCAGGCGCTCCGGACTCATATTTCCATCTAAAAAAGTGGCACAACACTCTGCATGGTTACTGATTTTCCAGATCCGTTGGAACCACGAAGAAGCATGCGCCCCTTCACAAAAGGGAACTCCTGCTCATCGTAATACCAAAAATTTATAAGACCAATTTTATTTGCCTGCCATCTTCGATTCATCTTTGTCACCTCCTAAGTAATCCTCCGGGTAGCCGCCTTTTAACTTTCCAGCCAATGGGCATACACGCACCTGCTGGGTATCTTCCTCACTCTTTACAAACATAAACGAGTCATCTCATCGATTACATTCCGAACAAATTCGCCCTCCGGCATTTCTCTGTACAATTTTTGAAAATCCCGAACCATATTGTTTCTTTACTTTTACAAATCAGTGCTTCAAAATTTACTTTATCCACTACACACATCTCATCCTGGCGCAGGTTCCATTCTTTATTTTCTATTTTCTTCCTTATCTCACCAAAACACAAAAAGCAAAATATCCGCCAGCGAATTATTACCGGGAAAAACTGCGCCAATCCTGCATTCTTCACCAGACAAAAAAATACGCACTTCCACGATGAATATGAATATGACAGTCAAACATCTGCTCTAAGTCTTCCATTAATCGACGCCTATAATATTTTAGGTATTCAAAATCCTCCTCCGAACCATCTTCCTGATACATCGCCGGAGCAAATAAAAGTCTCTTATATACCCTGTGTCTTCTTGCAAATCCTCTGTCCTCATCCACTTCATACCAGTCACTTTCCATAAAATCTGCTGCACATGTATAATGCATAATGTCTTTTGTAAAATTTCTCATAAAATACTTTGATGCACCTGTGTTTTCATATAAAACCTCTCCACTCACATCGTCCATAAACAAATCATCTGTACCATCTGTCACCGTCACCATTCCCTGTCCGACAACATATCTCAATACGCGAATCAATCTTCGCCGATTCGTGTATACTGTCCAATCCGTAATCTCCCCCGGCATTACTGCTGTCATATATTCTGTAAGCTGCGAAAGCTGCAAATTGCTCCTGTGCATCTTTATCTTCCAAAAACATAAGTAGTATGCATAAATACACATATTCCTCTCTTTCGATGTAAATGACTGAATCCCCATAAACGTCTCCGGAATAACCGGTATTTTTTCCATTTTCACTAACATCGAATTATCAATAATCTGGCAGCCGAGTTTTTCTGTTGTGTACTTACGTACCTCACCAACTGCATCACGAATCTGATAATATAAATCTTTATCTTCCGACTTTAACACCCAGCGGCGATTAAAAAGTATTTCTAATGCTTTCATATCGGTTTCTCCCCAAATATCAGTCTCATTTTGGCATTGTAAAATTACCATCTTCACAATGAACGGTGCATGTTTCACCACCACTTGTTTTTTTCTAATTGATAAGTTCTTCCATCATCCGTTCGTGATGAAAAATCAACGGATTCCATCGCATCTGAAATCCATTTTAACAGAATTTCCCGTATTCGCGGTTCAATAACCGGAAGTTCGGAAAAATCAATCACACCATCTTTTTCAAGAAGTCTTATTCTGTTCATTTTCCTCTTTTTGCTGTTGCAACATCTTCTTTCGTATTTCCAATTTTTTTTCTCAGTCGATTCCACAATAGAACTTCTCTTTGTCTTCATGCGGTAAGCACGAATTCTTGGTTTCAATTCAATACAAATCGGTTCTTCTTCATAAACACCCTGATTCATGCTATCTGTTACCCTGTCATAATCACCTGAAATATGAACCGGCCGCTCAATTCCAAATACCATTGCCGACATTTTATGTGCCTCATCCATCATCCTCACATTTCATAAAAAGTTCCGCAACTTTTTTATATTCCTCTTTTCGATTTGCCCCCAGTGACTTATTTTTTTCGCTTAACTCCGCTGCATATCTTGTTATTCTTCTTATGATTTCGTTCGTTGCATCAAACAACTTAGCTGCTTCATTTTCGTGTCCATCTGTTGCCACAAACCAATTATAAATACTTTCAAAACGACCAATTACATTTTTCTTCAATCTTTTTTTTGACAATTCAATGTCTATTCTGGGAATTGCAAATTGGTACGCTGTACTTTTTCTCAAATACTTGTTTTTGGTCTTTTCATCCAGCAGCCGCAAATATTCTTCAATCACTCCCACATTGCGCTGTAATCCCTTGATAAAACTGCGTAAATACTCAATCAAACGATCCTTAAAAACCATAAATTCTTTTGTATGCATCATTTCTTCCGCACGAACACTGTTCAAATCACGAATATAATCCTGGTAATTCTGATTTAGTCTTACAAAATCACTGTTCAAATCATTCCACCACGCATTTACATCTGCCTGTTCTTCTTCAACCATCTTGGAAAATTTTTCTACGTTTCTCCGAATACGCTCCAAAAGTGTTGGTTCTAACGATGCTCCCTCAACCAGTAGATTTTCCAAGCGAAGCACCAAACGCTCAATCTGAACACTATATTCTGAAATCTGATAGCGGTACTTTTTTTATTCTTAAATTCTTCAATAGAAGCAACTTTTTTTTTTGTGTCCTGCATTGTATTCAAATTTTTCCATTCGACAAGCGAAGCCAAATCCTGCTGGCACTGTTCAATCGTATACTCAGACCAGTAAGAATCCTTTTTCATTTCCTCATATACATCTTCCTGATATAACCAGTAATTCAGTTTTTCGTTATTTTCATAAAAAAAATGCGCATAATACAGCGATATCTGCTAACATTATCCGCATTTAAATATTTTACTTCAGTTAATGGTTTTAATAATTTATCTGATACCTGCACTTTTTCTATATTCCCCTTCTGAATGTGACAATGTCTCATTTTTTCGTACTTTTATTATACTTAAGGGGAACATACGCAAGGGAATTTGCGCAATTTCCGAAAAATTTTTTCTACCATGTAAGCTCCCTTAAATTTCAATTATGCTAAAATCAATCTCTGTATATCCCTATGTTTTTCAAAACATATCAATCTTCTTTTCTGTATCCTGAATTAAATTTTGTTTTAGTGCTTCTATAGTTTCTTGATTTTTCCTAAAAAATTTGAAGCTGCCTGTACGCCTTTTTCTCAATATTTTCAATCTTTCAATTTAATCTCTGATATTAGGAGTTTTTCCTTTTACTCCTTTTTTCACTTCTCCATTGTGCTGCGGTTTTCCCGAACAAAGCCATATTTAAAATGTCCGCTTCGGAGGCGTATGTATATGCCATTTCCTGCGGAGATAATATGGGAGTTATTAAAAATTCTTTTACAGCATCTGTATGGATACGATAGTTTATTTTTGGAAAGTTCTCTCTTTACATCCCAGCCAATCGCTAACCGATCTGCTTCATCTTTCTTTAATCGCTGATAATCTTTGATGATATAAAGCTTAAACTCCGGTGAAATCCATGAAGCAAACTCAAAAGCGATATCTGTATGTGCATAAGTACCGCCATATCGTCCTGATTTTGATACGATACCAATTGCATCTGTTGCTTTTTATCCACTGCTGCGGTGTCAACGTAAAAGCATTATCTCCTGACTTTCTGCTTTAAACCTATCGAATTCGATAGGTTTAAAATTAGGATTAATGAATCTGTTCCCACAATCCTAAGAATGAAAATTGTAGAATGGTTACGCATCCAATTGGCAACTATAATAAAAAGCATTATCCGGATTTTTATACTTGGCAATATCTGTAAGAGAAATATATGCATCTTCATTAACAACATCGCCCATCACTCTGATTTCTGTCCCATTGGCATCTATTTTCATATTCTTCATAGTTCCTCTTCACCCCTCTCATGTTATTTTTCAAATACGCTCTACACTTGTGCTACAAGTATATCACACACCATCTCATAAATAAATAATCATTTTCAATCATGGCACCTGCATCTACTGCATTTCCTTAAGTTCTTGCAGACGCATAAGCCATTTCTTGACAGCTCCAGATTTTATCATTCCCATAATAGCGCCATCACAAAATCTCTCGGCTCGCACCATGCCCATAAGTAACGCCATGATACCTTGCGCATCCATATTGGAAACATCGGCATTCTCCATTGAGCGTTGTCCCCATTCGAGACCTCTTTCCTTAAGAAGTTCTCCATATGTTGTCGACTCATATTCCGGATTTTCATCTTCAAACTTATAAACAGCATCTATTAACTCATTAACCACTTCTGTATACTTTGGGTATGGAAAGTGTATAGGATCGTCTTCCGTTCCCTTGTGCTCTTTATCTATTATCCATTCTCCAACACTATCAGTTTCCAATGGTTCTAAAAGCCCAATGAGTTTGTCAAATTTTTGTATTTGTCATCCTATTCACCTGCTTCCAATTTGCGTTTAAGTTCTTCTACACTTTAAACATTATCTTCAACTATCCGTTTTAATTCTTTTAACGGTTACATTGTGTCATACCTATTTTAACTCATCCATCAAGTCGGGTTATTCCTCATTTGTCACGTATATATAACTTAAAAATACACTTTTAACCGCACCCGTTTCCCATCTCTATCAGTGTAATTATTTATAATATCTACCAACTTATCAAACTGACACATATTATCTCTTACATTATTATTTGCTCTAAGTTTATCTATTGCTTCTGAAAGACTTTTTACCTCCAAAATTCTTGCTAATGATGGTATTTACCGCTTTTTTACCTGACTAGCAAATGGTTCTCTATCCTTGAATCTACACACCTTTTCTCTAATCTCAAAATTGGGGTATTCGGTTTTGCATCAATAATAAGAAAAATCCACATAATAGCATTGAATAATTGTTTTTGCTACTGGATTCCATACCTCTTCCTGCCTTCTTCTACCATTATTCCCTATATTTCCTCCACCATAACCTCCTGCTACACCTTCTCCATGTAAGGGGTTGAATAAAGAGTAAACCTTTGTGCCCTATCAATCTCAGAAAATCTCTTGCTGCACCCATACCACATTGGATAATTTCTCTTTTTCCACTTGCCTTATCGGTCGCATAAAAAAATATAATAATCATTTTCAATCATGGCACCTGCATCACTATGTTTGGTTTGATTTGCTGTAATTGAATATGTGCTACCGGCACCACATCATATTTATTAACAATCCATTGTCTTCTTTCTGCACTTCTACACTCCATAAGATTTCTCTCCTTTACTTAAATCTTATTGCTTATATATATCTATCTTTTTAAAATTCGTCGCTTTTTCGTCGCTTTTTCAGCGACGAATTATTTTAATCTATACTGCTTCCCTTTTGTTTTTCCATCATCAACAAGTTTGTCCAACGAAACCAATTCCTTTAATAACTCCTTTGTTCTCGTATCTTTAAGTCCAAGAATTTCTGTAATCTCCGATGTCTTATGCCATTCCCCATCTGCCATAAAATTTAAAATTAAAGAATATTGTTTTCATCTTCTTAGTAGATTTTTTTTATCGCTTTTCGGCATTTTCTATTACCCCATTATTTTCTTCCAAAAATGCTGGATGAATCGGAATCTAATCCTCATAGCTCGTCTATCTTCATCCGTAAAGAATTCTGCCGTGGAGAACCGTTCTTTTCAGTTCTTCTTGTATTGTTGGAATACCGGAAGAATGACCTTCTGACAAATCAATTCTTTCAAAAATTCTCCCAATCTTCTGTTACGATAGTGTCTTGAAACAAATCTTTTTTTACCTTCTGCTATCGTCTTTTCGGAAATAGACCGATCAATTCCCGGAAAATTCATAATGTTAATGCAATCCGGCTCTATCTCTATTGTTACCGGCTCACAAGACATATAATCTCTGTGGTAAAAAAGCATTAACAACAGCCTCCTCAATTGCCTGATACGGATAATTCATAATCCGCAAAGCTTCCATTTGATTTGGAACCTTGATTACTTTTTTCTCGTATGAAAAGATTTCGAAATCGTTCCATTGTTGCCCTGAATCATCTGTGGTACGGAGCCTGTAATATTAGGAAAATCCTCGCTTACACTTGGATTTTCTACACTCCCCCTGCGGAAATGACGTCATCTGAACATAGGTGTATGGGAAAAACCGGTCCGGATGCTCACAAAACATCATAATTGCCACATTTTTGAATATAACGTAGTTCCGGCGGTCCTACCAGTAACTGCATATCTTCTAATATCTCCTCTACACCCCGTTCTTTAACTTGTTTTGCTAATTTACTACCTGTTTTTCTCAAATGATCTTCCAAAAGGACAGGTGAAATGTCATCAAAAAATAGCCTTATGATTCGCTCTGCAATCATAAGGAGTCTGGTCTGACATATTAATCAATTCCCTTTCCTGCTCAGCATTTGCCTTAACAGAACTAGTCAAATAACGAATATAATAATTGTACTTCTTGTCCTTTTTTACCGGTAACATGTTCTGGTGATTTGTAAGGACGCTGCTGTCCGGTTCTCGCCACAATAACAAAAGAATCCATTTTCCATCAACTTCTAGCGGAATCACTTTGGGAAAATATGGTGGAGAAATCATATTGTTGTAACTGAGCATTTCTTTTTTGAATTTCATCCAACATATACTCGAAATTCCTTTTACCGGGCGTACTGCTACTCCGTTTTTTCTTCAACACCGACAACAATATATCCACCACCATCATTGTTGTAATCATTTGCAAATGCACAAACACTATGATAGATGTCATCCGGGTTCCATCCTGCTTTTAAACTCTATGCGGTCTGATTCAATTTTTCTTTTTTGTTTAACAAATCTTCTACGCTTATTTCAAGTTCCATAGTGCCCTCACTTTCCCTTTACCGGTTTTCCTATAAAATCTCTACAATTTCAATCTGGAAATTTAACTCTTTGCCAGCCATCTCATGGTTCGCATCAAATGTTATCGTGCTTTCATCTTTGGCTGTGACTTTTACCGGGAACGGCTGTCCGTACATATTTTGAAGATATACCTGCTGTCCGGCCTCCAACGCCTCCGCTCCTGGCATCTTATCAATTTCCACTGTAAATATCGCATCGGGGTCCGCTTCTCCATACGCTTCCGACGGTTCCAAATGAACATCCACAATCTGTCCAACTTCCATATTTGCCACTGCTTTATCAAATCCTAAAATCATCATTCCCGCACCGCAAACGAACTCCAGCGGCTCACCACGGTCGTAGGAAGAATCAAACTGAGTTCCATCATTAAATGTACCTTTGTAATGTACCCTCATTGTCTTTCCGACATTCTTGCCCTCAAAAAGTCGGTTTACTGTGACAGCCGCCACAGCCGCCCCCACATGCAGAACCACATCCGCCATCTTCGTGTCCGCCACAGGAACCTTCTTCACCGTGATGATCAATTGGCACCGGTAGAAGTAAGTTCCCCTTTGATATATTTTTCTACTGCCTCATCTGCCTGTCCACTGACACCGGCAAACAGCTCAATTCCCTGTTCTGTGAGTGCCGCCTGTGCACCCTCGCCAATGCCTCCGCAAATTACTGTAGAAACCGCCTGTTCATGCAAAAAATCTGCCAGAGCACTGTGCCCCTGTCCATTTGTTTCTACAATTTCAGATGACACAACTTTACCATCCTCTATTTCATACACTTTGAACTGTTTGGTATGACCAAAGTGCTGAAAAACCTCTCCATTTTCATAAGCTGCTGCTACTTTTCATTTTCTGTCCTCCAAATTTACATTATGCCCTTGCCGTTCGGAAAGGGTTTCTCTCATCTTTACATGAATTGAGGGTTTTGTCAATAGGGGAAAGGGCCTATATGTCAATCCTCACATCCCTTTTGCAATCTTATCCACCAAGGTTACATCCGCAGGTAACCAATCAACCGAATCCAACTGTGCCTTTGAAAGCCACTTTGCGTCCTCATGCTCATTTAATACAACATGCTCCGACTGCAATTCACACCAAAAGCAGTCCATTGATAAATGAAAATCCGGATAATCATACTCAATCGTGTCAATCAAATCGCCCACAACAATATCTGCATCTAATTCTTCTTTTATCTCACGAATCAATGCCTTCTGCGGAGTTTCACCGGCTTCAATTTTTCCGCCGGGAACTCCCATCCACCTTAAATTCACCATATCCTCTTTGCGTTGCAAAAATTTGTTTGCTGCCATTGTGTTTTCTTTGAATAACGGCTGCAACTACTCTTATTGTTTTCATTCCTAATTCTCCTTAATTGTGCTCTGTAAATAGCATAACAAATCATCCCTCACTGGGTGATGCATTTTTCACAACCACTTTACAGATTTTCTTTAAAATGCCTTTGTTATCTTCTTTTTGGTCTTCTTTAACATCTAAAATATCAAATGTACCCATATAATAAAAAAATTTGATTCTGCGTCGCTTTTCTTTACCAGCAAATGTTTTCTCGGTGCTGTTGTCACCTCTTTCATATAGTTACTTTCAATACCCATTCCGATTTTAGAATCCCATCTAAAAATCATGTTGTCCTCAAACGCATCTGCGTAATCCGGTTTGCCATCCACATAATTACGTTCATCATCTGATTTTTCTTTATGATATGTAACAAATATAAAAACATCATCCACGATTCTTTTCATTCCAAACATAACCGAAGATAAATCTTTTCCACAATTCATTAACAAACTCACGTCTCTTCTCGAATACTTTTCATACAAAACAAATGGAGACTCTATCTCATCCGTTTTCATAAATTTATCTTCGTATCGTGTAAGACCTACTCGAATAATATCCTCCACCATTTGCCTAAACTCATCATGTCTTAAACGCTCCTCATAACAAAGCATTCTTGTAATAAAGTTATTATGGTCATTCGATATAACTTCAATATTCTTGTATTTTTGATACTCATTATCATTACTTACAAATTTCCCCTGCAGCATCTATTGCATAATCAACCTGATTATTTGTAATGTTTCTATCATACTTTTTCATTTACAAACCGTTTAAAATCATTTATAGAAATACTTTTTTGTTCTAATAACAAACGCAAGATTTCCAATTCTTCCGGTCGCACCCCCACTTAAAATAGTTTTCGACAAATATTCTATAATCATTTTTTCTTCTGCTGACAAAGTGCAAATATAGTTCTTTTTTCTACACTTTCAAGAAACTGAAAATATGTCTTGTATTCCTTAATTATGACTAACGGGTCCACTTCGTTATGAATATAAAAAATCATACAAACTAGGAATTCTTCCCTAATCTATTTTTTTTAATGACACATAACTTTCTTTGATAATCGATTTCATTCCTCGAATTTTATCAATTGATTGGAATATTTTATTTTTCGCAATCTCATCAAAATGAATTGTCGAGGCTCCCGGAATTGTTCGATTTCCGCTTATAACATACTTTCGAATCGTATCTGGATTATAGGAACGATCTCCCGATAAAGCTACCGGAATCATAAAATTATTGTTGTAATTTCAATAAAATCAAGGATAACGACATATTCCTTGCCCGCCGCCTTACGGAGTCCTCTTCCTAATTGCTGAATAAATACAATCGGCGATTGTGTGGGCCTTAACATAATAACCTGATTGACTTCAACAATGTCAACACCTTCATTTAATATATCCACCGAGAAAATGTAATCCAATGGTTCTTTGTCTGTTGCATTTTCCTCATCCATCGCCAAACGCTCAAACGCATTTTTGCCGGATTTCTTCTGAATCATCTCCACTAAAGTGCAACTGTTCGATAGCCTAAATCATTAAATTTTGCCGACAATTGTTGACACTCTTGTTTGCGGCACAGAAAACTAAACCCTTTACACGCTCACCACTGTAACCATAATAATTTGCCTGTTCCAAAATATGTTCCACACGTTCATCACAAATCAACTTATTAAACTCTTCGTGAGATAAATTCTTTAATTTTGTATCCTGAACAACAGATAAATCCGTAATTCAAAATAATGAAATGGACACAATAATTCTTCTTCCATTGCTTGTTGCAAACGAATCTCATATGCAATCTGATGGTTAAATATTTCATATATATTGTCATCTGAATCCGTTCTCTTATCTGGCGTCGCTGTCATTCCTAAAAACAACTGCGGCGTAAAATAATTCATCACTTTTTGATATGTATTGGCGGAACTATGATGCGCTTCATCTAAAATAATACAATCAAAATCATCCGCTTTATACTGCTGCAAATGCGCATCCTTATTTAACGTCTCTACAGTCGCAAATACATAATCTTTATCATATTCATAATAACCTGCACCAACCAATCCCATCGAAACTGAGTTGCCAAACACTCTCTGATAAGACTTCTTCGCCTGAACTGCCAATGACGCCCTATGCACAATAAATAAGACACGTTTAAATCCAAGTTCACGCATAGCAAAAGCAGAAGCATACGTTTTTCCTGTACCCGTAGCACTAATTAATAACGCACGTTTCTCATCTTTTTCAAAATATTTTTAAGATTCGTAATAAATCGAACCTGCATACTATTGGGCTTTAATTTGTATCTTTCAAGAGAGGTGACATTTCGCTCTGTTGCAATTTTTCTTTGTTCTTTTTATAATTTCATATCTCTGCTTATACTCTTCATAAAAAGACATCATAATCAAGCGCATACTCTGAATTCCATAGCTCATCAAATTCTTTCAGAATATCCTCAGCCACTTCTCCCTGCGAAGTAGAAACTAACTTTGTATTCCATTCACGATTCGTCGTAAGTGCAGCACTCGTCATGTTGGAACTGCCAATAATAATACGATATACTTCTTCCTCTTTAAAAATATATCCCTTCGTATGAAATCCATTTTTAGCCGAATTTGTGTCATACATTTTAATCCGAATATTTTTTAAAGAATTCAATTTTTCTAATGCCTGTGGCTCACTAAAATCAAGATAATTAGAGGTTAAAATCTCACCTGGGATTTCTCTTTTCTCTAATTCTTTTAATGTCTGGAGTAGAGGAGTCACCCCTCCCAACGTAATAAACGCAACACTGATTTGAAATTTGTCACATTTTAAAAAGTTCATCCTCAATGACCGATAAAACCTTTTTTCCCTCATTGTGATTATTTGAA
>VOFC01001570.1_pt1 | contig 17488 bp, 20 predicted proteins | sample 5384161 | NCBI WGS metagenome assembly VOFC01 (sample SAMN12384722, study PRJNA508395) | human gut metagenome | isolation source: healthy gut B | host: Homo sapiens
CTATGATACCCTCATTTGAATTTCTTCCAAGAGGTGGTGTTGTCATCTTAAGGAAGTAATTAAGGAACTGCTCTATACCGAAGGTATTAAGGGCTGAACCGAAGAATACAGGTGAAAGCTCTCCTGCTCTTACCTTATCAAGATCAAGTTCATCAGTGGCGCCATCAATAAGCTCTATCTCCTCGTTGAACTGATCGTAGAGATATGGTCCCACAAGCTCCTTTAACGCTTCATCATTTATATCATAGTCGGTCTCTGCTGCCTTTTTGGCTCCACCTGTGGATATAGCCTGGAACGTGGAGACTACTTTCGTCTTTCTGTCATATACGCCCTTGAAATCCTTTCCTGAACCTATAGGCCAGTTCATAGGGCATGTTCTTATGCCAAGCACACTCTCAATATCATCTAAGAGTTCAAATGTATCTCTGGCATCCCTGTCCATCTTATTTATAAATGTAAATATAGGGATATGTCTCATTACACATACCTTAAACAGCTTTATGGTCTGTGCCTCAACACCCTTTGAAGCGTCAATTACCATGACCGCAGAATCTGCCGCCATAAGGGTTCCAGCATATCTTCGTCCCGCATGGCAGCCATGATCTCGGGCAGCTTCTCATCAAAATACGCAAGTGCCTTTGCATAGCCGTCTATATCGTTACGATGCCCATATAACATATCATAATCTACCAGATTGATAAAGCATAATCCGTTAAAATCTTTCTGTAAATAAGAAAGTGTCTTTTCGATCCCTTCTGCATTACCTGACGTATACGTAAATTCCGTCATGCCTCTGCCCGCAAAAATATCGTGGATCTTACCGACCGCGATCACATCCTGTCCCGCCTCCGTGATCGCATCCAGCATCGTCTGCTTCGGCGGTTCCAGTGAAAAATCATGTCTTCTCGGCGTTCTTGTATACTGTCCGCTTGTCCCGATAAACGGACGGGCGATCACACGACCCACGCCATGCTCTCCCTGCAGTATTTTCCGGGCGATCCTGCAATATTCGTAAAGCTGCTCCGGTGGCACCACATCCTCATGTGCGGCGATCTGGAACACGCTGTCTGCCGATGTGTAGACGATCAGATCTCCCGTCCTGACATGCTCATCCCCATATGCCTTGATGACTTCTGTTCCGGAATACGGTTTGTTGCAGAGCACGCCGCGTCCTGTCTGCTCCCGGAACGGCTTTAACACTTCTTCCGGAAATCCGTTCGGATAGGTCGGCAGTGGCTTTGGCGAAATAACGCCGGATATTTCCCAGTGTCCGATCGTCGTATCTTTGCCGCGGGAAGCTTCCCGCATCCGTGCGATCCGCGCAAGCGGCATATCAATCGGCAAAACTTTACCGCCGACATCGACACCTTCTATATTAAATAAACCAAGCTTTTGCATATTGGGCATATGGAAATACGGTGATGTGGCACAGGAACGGATCGTGCTTGTCCCCTGATCTCCGTATGCGGCAGCATCAGGCATTTCGCCGATGCCAAAGCTGTCAAGAACGATCAAAAAACTCTCTTCATAAGAATACCTCCTTCTGCGCAGACGGTTCGCTCTCCTATCTCCTCCGGATATAGTTATACTCGCGAACTCGCGCCTGCGGCGCTCTCCTGTCTGCTGCGCAGACGGCTCGCTCTCCTATCTCCTCCGGATATAGTTATACTCGCGAACCCGCGCCTGCGGCGCTCTCCTGTCTGCTGCGCAGACGGTTCGCTCGTTAATAAGCGCAGAAAAACAAATGTCTGCAACGCAGACGCTTGTTTTTCTTATGCGCTTATTATAACATCATTTTTATTATTCTGCTACGGGAGATATGATTATGTTTTCTGCGGTGATGCCTGTTTTGCGGGAAACGATATCTTCGATCTGGGCTCTTTGTGCCTCAGTCAGATCATCTGCCTGTACGATCACATCCGCAACATCCCCACTGATCGATACAACAACGTCTGCAAAGCCTTTTGCTTCGAGCAGGATTTCAGCAGCGCATTCCTTCTGCGTGATGTCCGTCAGCTCGATCATGCTGTTTACCGCATCCTGCTTTGCACTTTCCGGCAGATTTTCCGCATTTATGATATTCAGAAGTGCCTCTTTGTTTTTTGCTCTGGTCTGTTCCTTCATCAGATTCGCTCCCGCAATAGAGCTGATTGCCTGTGAGCTGGTAAACACCGCTTCTCCCGGTGTTTCTCCCGTATAATCTTCCGTCACCTGTGCCACTTCTCCCGAAGCAGCGTTTTCATCCGTTCCTGCCATGGCTGTTTCGTCTAAAGCCGCATCATCTGCCGCTGCGCTTACATTTTCCCTGGTTTTCATCAAATAGTCACTGTACACCATTTCATCCTCGGAATCCATGCTGTCAATGTCCGTCATTGCTGCTGATTCATCAATCGCTCCGTTTTCCTGCTCCGGCAAAAGAGCAAGTGACTCATCTGTAATATCCGTTACCGCTGCCATATCTGTTCCGTCCTCCGTCGTAACACCGGAAGCCTCCTCAAACTGGGCAGATGTTGTAAACAGATTTTCTTCATCTACCTTCTTTCCCATAAAATTCAGATATCCGGCGATCGCGATCATCAGCGCAAGAGCCGTGATCATGATCTGATTTCTTTTCCACAGCTTTTTTCACAGTTGTCTCCTTCCCTTTCTATGTAGTCAGTTTTACTATTTTTATTTTATGTGCCTCTATTCCAAATAATGCCTCGAGAAGCTCCACAATCTCATTTTGTACCTTCTGGCTTCCTGCTCCCTGCGCCGCAACAACAACGCCTCTTACCGTAGGCTCGATCTGTCTGATAATAAGGGGAGACTGACTGCCGTCTGCCTGCTCATATAAAATGATCTGTGCATCGTTCTGTGTTTCAGTTAGCGTACGCTTACCATTTCCATCCGTTTCTTCTTCACTTTTTTCTTGTGTATGGCGTATTATGCGCCGGAACCAGTTCCTTAGACGTTTGCATGGTCAGACAGACCTTTACCTTTCCTACTCCTTCCACACTGCTTAAGAATGTTTCCAGTTGTTTTTGCAGATATACCCCATACTGCATGGTTGTCAGTTCCGTTTCTCCGGCAATAGAATCCGCTTTATTTCCCCCTGCTGTCTGATCTGTTGCGGTCTGATTTTTAGTTGTCCACTGCTTACTGCTCTGTTTATCCTGCGGAATCGGCATTGCAATGATAACCAGCAGGATGCCTGCCAGAAAAAGCAGGATAAAACGGTCTTTTCAAGCTTTCCCAGTTTTTGTATATAGTCTTTCAGATCCGGCTTCATTTTATTCACCTCCCGTTTCCTCTTCCGGTTCCTGCTCCTGCTCTGTGTTTTGTTTCTTCTGCTCTGTGTTTTGCTTCTCCTGCTCTGTGTTTTGCTTCTCCTGCGCTGCGTTTTGCTTCTCCTGCTCTGTATTCTGTGTTTCCTCTACCTTCTGTAATACAGAGTCTGTCAGATCCTCCTTAAGCTGTTCCTCCTCCGGAAGCGAAAGCATCCGGTCGATATCGGTCATCCGTTCTGTAAAACTCTTTTCATATTCCTTCCGGAACTGCTGCCAGTTCTGCAGACTGTCTGCTCTTCCTTTGCCCAGAAGAGGCAAAAGTATCATGGCATACAGTATCCACGTCACGAGCACCTGCAGATATTTTTCATATTTCTCGCTCGGGCACATCTGCAGGACGATCTTTGCCAGTATAAAAAAGCAGCATAGCTTTTGCAGCAGATTCATTCTTCTTCCTTTCCTTATATGAAAAGCATCAGCCTCTCACAATAACCATTGTCATCAATATTGCGATATAAAATGCCAGAAGCCCGCACAGATTGATCTTCAACATCTGATCCCGCCATCCCCGATCTGCGATACGGCAGTTGCCAGATTTTTCAGACCCATCAGTCCCAGACAGGCTCCTCCCAGCTTCATTGCCGCCAGTATACAGAAGATCCGGAACATTGGTTTTATCATAATGAAAAACAACATACACATCCCTGCTGTTCCGATCGTATTCCGTATCAGTCCCGCTGAACCCATAAACACCTGCACCATAGACTCGGACAGATCCCCGATCCCGGGAATACTGCCGATTGCCCGCTGCAATAGCGATTTCTGCACCCCGTCCAGCTTGGATGCGATCAGATTCTGCATCGTACTGACAGAAACCGTGACCGTCAGGCAGAGCTTGATGCCCAGAGAAAGTGTTCGTTCCGCCAGTCTGATCAGCTCCTTCATCCGTCCTCTGTCATCAATCCCATTCATAACAGCCAGATAAATACAACCTTTGCTGCAGGGAAGCAGCAGATTCAGTAAAATATAATCCACTCCCATTAAAAGCAGCAGAAAAAACTGGTAATTCACAGTCGCTGCCACACTGCCGCCTGCAAGTGACACAGAAAGGAAATACCCCCGGAACGAGCACAGACATAAATTCCCGCAGGTTTTCCAGATTCTGCTTTGAAATTGAAAGCATTGTTGTCACATAGCGGAACAGCAGGATCATCATGAGCAGATAAATAAAATACGCCGTCATATCAGCCACTTGTTTATTTTTACAAACCCTGCCAGGTAATGCAGCAGCATTGCTACCATTCCAATTCCCAGAATCGCCAGCAGAATTTCCCGAAAAGCAGTAATACCCGGAAAGAAAAGCTGTCCCAGTTCCTGCATAAGCAGCTTATAAGCCCCTGTAAAGTCGCCTTTTATAAACAGTCCGAACAGATCTGAAAAACTGACTGTATCCGTTCCCGCCAGTTTTGCGGTCACACTGTCTACTTCGCTGAAATCAAAATACTGTAATAAATCTTCCATTATAAATACCCCTCAAGTACCTGCAGCAAAGAAGCCAGAATAGGGATCCCTAAAAGCAATACCGCAATTTTCCCGCATAGTTCGATCTGCCCCGCGATCAGACTGTTTCCGGTATCCCTTGACAGGTTCGCCGTAAACTCACACAAATAGGTAATGCCGACAGCCTTCAATAAAATACGCAGATAAGAGGACGCATTCTCTACATATCTACCGATTCCCAGCAGGAAATCGCCCGCCTCCTTACAAAGCTCCAGCAGATACAGGGCTATCATCAGAGCTGCTGCCAGGGGAAAGGAGCTGCCCCCACTCACTTTTCATAGATTTTAAAACCAGTGCAAAAACAGCAGCCACCATGCCAAACAGGATCAGCCTCTGAACATCCATCTATGTTTACAGCCTCCCTTCTATAACTGAAACAGGGCTTCCACGGTATCAAACAACGCACTGATATAAGGTACCAGCCAGGTCAGGATCAGGATCAGTCCTCCAAGACCTACAAAAAAGAATATTCATCTCTTCCACTGTTTTTTAATATCTGGCTCAATATCGTAACCAGGATCCCAACCGCCGCCATCTTAAATAAAAGAGCTATGCTCATCATTCCTCTCCCTTACTTTGCCGTCAGAACAGCAGGATGCAGATAAAAAAACCCCTGCCATGATCCCAATCGTCTGATACAGCTTACATTTTTCTTCCTTTTGTTTTTCCAGCTTTATGATCTGATCCGATAATTCTTCTTCATAAAGCCGGAGTACCTGCACCTGCCCGCCCGGATCCGAAAAGCCTGTCTGTGCCATACAGTCCGCAAACTTTTCCCAGTCTTTCTTTTTCATCCGATCAGACAGCATGGCAGCATTGCTTTTCCAAAGCCACGCCGGATCCTCTCCGCAAAAAGTCTCTATCTGCTGCGCTGTTTTTTCCAGAAATGCGCCGTATGCCCCTTCCATCCGCATACTGCATCTGAAAAAAGCTTCCGCAAGCGGCAAACCATCATATAAAATCGCATCGGCAATATAGTGGATCATCTGTCTGACCGTTGTCAGTTCCCGCAGTCTGCCTGTATATTCCAGAACAAGTGAAAATCCAATACCGCCGCTCCCTATCAGCACAAGAAAAAATCCGATCCATTTCATAAAAGCTGTTCTCCTTTCTCATTGTATACAAGACTCGTCCCCTGCCCCTTTAAAACAATAAATCTTGTAAACTCCTGCATATGCAGAAGCGGCTGTAAAATGGCTTTTTTTCGAGCTCCGCGAAAGAAGTCCCATGTACCGTTGCCAGTACCTTCGTTCCGCAATGCATTGCCTTTTGCAGCGTCTGTACATCCCGCCCGTTGCAATTTCATCCACTGCAAGGATCTGTGGCGCCATACTGCGCAGCAGCATTTCCATGCCCGCATCTTTCGGGCAGTTATCCAGCACATCAGTCCGCATTCCTACATCGTTCTGCGGTTCTCCCAGAAAGCAGCCGGCAATCTCACTTCTCTCATCTACCACACCGACTGTATATCCTTGTATCTTCCTGCTATCCAGCACAAAGCCATCGGAAAGCTGACGGATCAGATCCCTGAGCAGGGTTGTCTTTCCCATCCCCGGTCCTGCGATCAGCATTGTGTTACATGGCATATCCTTTTTGTATGATAAAAGGCAGGACAGCATCTGCCGCGCCTTTCACCTCATGGGAAATACGCATGTTTAAAAAGCGGATGTTCCTGATGCTGCGGATGCTTTTATTTTCCGACAGTACCTGTCCCGATACACCGATCCGGTGTCCTCCCGCCACTGTAATGAATCCCTGCCTGAGTTCTTCCCCATAGGCATAGGGGGAATACTGGCATAAATGTACAAAGATGCTTTCTACCTGTCCCACGTTAAAAACCAGACATTCCTCCGGTCTTTCCTCCTGCATGGTTCCGTCCGCTGCCAGATAATATTCCTTTCTACCCCTCCTCAGCATAACAGGTTGTCTGCACCGGATCCGTATTTCAGCAAGGTCTTCATACTCTGCTGCCTGTTCAAAATAGAGCCTCAGCTTCTGTGGGAACATCTGTAATATACTGGTTGTTCTTTGCATATGATCCTCTCCTTTGTCTTACTTTTTCCTGCCCATACTCGAAAATCCTGCCCTTCTATAACCTGCAGAGCAGGTTATTACGCCGTACATTTGCTTCGCAAATATACGACAATGCTTGGTTTTCTCTTACTCCTTTTCCCTGCCCATACTCGAAAATCCTGCCGCTTACGCGTCAGCCGCACTTCGTGCGTTCTGATTTTCTCGTTGTACGTTCGGAGAAACCAAATGCCAGCTTCGCTGTCGCTTGGTTTCTTTCCTCACTACAGCATATTAAGAGGGAGACAAACTTATGACAGAAAAAAAGAACTTCACAGTCTATGACTGCGAAGTCCTTTGTATTAGCACTATTTGATTTTGCGATAGGTTATTCTGTTTCTTTTTCCTGTGGCTGCTGAGACTGTTTCATCTGGATCTCCTGCAGGATAAACGGATCATCTATATGTAGCATAAGTACCTCGATCTGTTCTTTATAGTGATCGATCTCCTTGCGGAAGCCTGCTGTCTTTTCACGGAATGCTTCCTGTACTTCTGCAAGCTGCTCATCATACAGATTTTTCATTTTTTCCAGTTCTGCTTCATGTGCCTCTTTGCTGTCCTTCAGTTCTGCCTCATATTTCTCTGTCAGCTCTTTGAGTTCCTGTGCATGCTGCTCTTCCAGCTTCTTTTCTGCCTCTTCTTTTTCCGCTGTCAGCTTCTTCGTCTCTTCTTCATGCACTTTGCTCATATCCGCTTCTTTCTCAGCGAACTCTTTTGCCACTGCATCTTTACACTTTGCCTTTTCTTTTGCAATGACATCTGCTACAACAGCATTGGCTTTTCCAAGCTCTTTTTCGATCTCCTCTTCCAGACTTTTCAGTGTCTTTCTCCATGCCATGCCCGGCTCGATATAAACCGCATCCTCTTCCGCCTGCTGTGCGCTGGCAGCTGCTTTCATTGCTTCTACGGCCTTGATTGCTTCATCTGAAGCAGAAACCCCATTTTCTACTTCTTTTCCTGCTTCCTTTTCTGTTTCTTTTGCTTCTTCAGTCAGAATCTTGTTATCCATCCCAATTCACTCCATTACATTCTATAGTATTTTTACCCCTGTCAGCTTTAGTCGGCAAGAAGACTGCCAAGCTGTGCTTTGAATCTGTCAATCTGCCCCTGCAGCTCTGCATTTTTCTCCCTAAAAGCTGTCTGTACCTCTAAAAGCTGTTCATCATACAGCTTTTTCATCTTTTCAAGCTCTGCCTCATGGGATTCCATTCCGGTCTTATAAAGCTGTACCTGTTCATTGGCAGATGCCAGTTCATCCTGCAGCTGTTTTCAGTTTTCCTGGAATGCTTCCTGAATTTCCTTCAGCATGCTCTCATAAATATTTTTCATGCGTTCCATTTCAGCTTCATGGTCGGATTCCTTCTTCTCGCGAAAAGCTGCCTGAAGCTCATCAATCTGTTCATTGTACAGATTCTTCATCTTTGTAAGCTTCTCATCGCGTTCTTTCATTTCTTCCTCAAAAGTTGCGCTCTTTTTCCTTATATCGGGATAACTCTGTCTGTAAGTAATTATTTCTGTCTCTGAACGCCGTCTGATCTCATCGATCTGTTCCGCATACAGTTTTTTCATCTTATCAAGCTCCGCCTCATGTGCAGCGCTTAATTCTTCTGTATTATTATTTTCCTTATATTCCTCCAGATCCTTTTTCAGGCTGGCAGTTTTGGCGCGGAACGCTGTCTGGATCTCGTCAATCTGTTCTGCATACAGCTTTTTTTTCATTTTGTCAAGCTCTGCCTGATGGCTTGCTTTCATCTGTTCTACTTCAGATTTTTCTACACCACCAAATAATTTCACCAAGAATCCCATTGGATACGCCTCTTTCTATAGTAGGATTTACCAAAAAGCTGTTTTTTATTTTAGCATGATTGTAGAATATTGTAAATAATATTTCTTTTTCACGTGAATGCGTGCATTTTCCTCGTCGCCATAACAAAAACAGACTGCCTATCTGCGCAATCGTGTTTGATTGCTTAAGATATAGCAGTCTGTCATTTCATCATTCTTACTTGCAGTCCTTGATAGAGAAGCTGATTCTGCCCATCTTGTCTTTGCCAAGGCAGACAACCGTAACAACATCACCAAGTGTCAGAACGTCTTCTACATGGTCGATACGTTCTTTTGCAATCTTAGAGATATGAACCATACCTTCCTTACCAGGTGCAAACTCGATGAAAGCACCGAATTCTTTGATGCTGACAACAGTACCTGTGTACTTCTTACCCTCTTCAAAATCAGATGCGATCATTTCGATCATCTTAATTGCATTCTGCATTGCTTCTGCTTCTGTACCGCATACAGAAACTGCGCCGTCATCTGTGATATCGATCTTAACGCCTGTACGGGCAATGATCTCATTGATCGTCTTACCGCGCTGTCCGACAACATCACCGATCTTCTCAGGATCGATCTGGATCTGTACGATCTTCGGAGCATACTGTCCGACTTCTTTACGAGGCTCTGCGATTGCAGGCTTCATACAAGTATCCATGATGAAAAGTCTTGCTTCTCTTGTTCTACGACGGATCGCTTCTTCTACGATCGGTCTTGTCAGTCCGTGGATCTTGATATCCATCTGGATCGCTGTGATACCTTCTGTTGTACCTGTTACCTTGAAATCCATGTCTCCGAAGAAATCTTCCAGTCCCTGGATATCTGTCAGAACAATGTAATCATCATCTGTATCGCCGGTTACCAGACCACAGGAAATACCTGCAACCATCTTCTTGATCGGAACACCAGCAGCCATCAGTGACATGCAGGATGCACAGGTAGATGCCATGGATGTAGATCCGTTTGATTCAAATGTTTCGGATACGGTACGGATCGCATATGGGAATTCTTCCGGTGATGGAAGTACCGGCAGAAGTGCTCTCTCAGCCAGTGCGCCATGTCCGATCTCACGTCTTCCCGGTCCGCGGCTGACTTTTGTCTCACCTACAGAGTAAGACGGGAAGTTATAATGATGCATGTATCTCTTGGTTGTTACGTTTGGATCCAGTCCGTCAACCTTCTGTACTTCAGAAAGCGGTGCTAATGTACATACGTTGCAGATCTGTGTCTGACCACGTGTAAACATAGCTGATCCATGTACTCTCGGAATGATATCAACTTCTGCAGACAGTGGACGGATCTGATCGATCGCACGGCCATCCGGACGCTTGTGATCCTTTAAGATCATCTTGCGGACTGTCTTCTTCTGATACTGATAAACTGCATCCGGCAGAATAGCAAGCCAGTCTTCTCTATCAGCAAATGCTTCTTCAAATTTAGCGGTTACCTGACGGATATTCTCCTCACGAACCTGCTTCTCATCTGTAAATACAGCTTCTTCCATTTCCTCAGGTGTTACGATCTTCTTCATTTCATCGAACATTTCCTGCGGAACTGCGCAGCTGACATATTCATGTTTCTTCTTACCAACCTCTGCTACGATCTGGTTGATGAAAGCAATGATCGTCTGATTCACATCATGTGCTTTATAAATAGCTTCCAGAACAGTTGCTTCCGGAACTTCGTTTGCACCTGCTTCGATCATGATAACCTTCTGTGCTGTAGAAGCAACAGTCATCTTCAGATCACCTTTATCCCACTGCTCCTGGCTTGGATTGATGATCAGTTCGCCGTCGATCATGCCAACCTGTGTCATGGCGCAAGGACCGTCAAACGGAATATCTGAAATGCAGGTTGCAATCGCAGAACCGATCATTGCCACCAGCTCAGGACGACATGCAGGATCTACACTCATGACCATGTTGTTCAGTGTTACGTCGTTTCTGTAATCCTTCGGAAACAGAGGACGCATCGGGCGGTCGATAACACGGCTGGTCAGAATTGCATTCTCACTTGCCTTACCTTCTCTTTTATTAAATCCGCCAGGGATCTTACCTACCGCATAAAGCTTTTCTTCATACTCAACGCTGCATGGGAAGAAATCAATACCGTCTCTCGGTTTCTCACTTGCTGTTGCTGTTGATAAAACTGTTGTTTCGCCGTACTGCATAAACGCACAGCCGTTAGCCTGTTTGCCGACCTTGCCGATCTCGACACGTAATGTACGTCCGGCAAGTTCCATTGTGTAAACTTTTACCATCTTTCTCTCCTTTTCCGATGGGATTCCCCATCCTTCTCACTGTTTTTTGTAAAAATCTCCGGTAAGAAGATGCCGAAACTACTGACCCGGACACAAACACGCCTCTGCTTCTGTCTGCGTCAGTGGTCTCGGAGTATCTCCCTTTACCCGATGTCACACATGATAAGATGCATGACATTATTTGAAAAAAGAGGCGGATATGCAACCCGCCTCTTTTTAGCAAATCCATTACATTATTTTCTGATACCAAGTTCTTCAATTAATGCACGATATCTTTCGATATCTTTTGCTCTTTAAATAATCAAGAAGACCTCTTCTCTTACCGATCATCTTATACATACCACGTCTGGAATGATGATCCTTTGGATTCTCTTTTAAGTGCTCTGTAAGCTCTTTGATTCTCTGTGTCAGAACTGCTATCTGTACTTCAGGTGAACCTGTGTCACCAGGTGTTCTTGCAAATTTCTGCATAATTTCTGTTTTTGTCTCTTTTGAAATCATTTTGATTTCCTCCTTCTTTTTTCATACAGCCGTACTAAGATCGGGGATCGCTTTAAAAGAAGCGCCCACGCCTGAGCATGGCTAAAACTCATACGGTCATATTTTAGCACAGAAGAATTCTGCTGTAAATACCTTTTTATTGCTTTTTTATTCCCGTTTTTTTCAGCAAAAACCATCCCAGTCCGAGTCCAATACATGCCACCCCCACAAGCAGCAGATAATCTGACAGTACATAACTGCTCTTTGTCAGGATCGGAACCGCCCTGCTTGCCTGCTCGCTGTACTTCATCACAACCACCGCTACCAGGTTATTGCAAAAATGCATCAGCATCAAACAGAATATACTGCCTGTTTTTCTACCACATATACCAGCATAAAGCCAAGCAGTGCTGTTGTAAAGAACTTTGACAGGCTCATATGATAAATGCCGAAGATCGCTGCTGTCACAAGCATGGCAGGAAGTACGCGCCATCTTCTCTTTAATGTCCCAAAAATAAAGCCGCGGAACATCAGCTCCTCTCCAACCGCAGGCATGACCGCCATCACAAGCACCAGCACCCAGAAAGGCTGCCTGACATACTCTGCCATCGTATCTGCCATGGACTGTGTACTTTCCGGAAATATTTTTGTCAGAAAAACCGCCAGCATACACATCAGACTGAAGCCGCCGATCCACACAAAAAGTGCTGCCAGAATATGTAATACCTTTGGCATTTGCAGCGACAATACCTTCTTAAAATCAGCTTTCAGATACCACAAATAAAGAAGTGGGAACAGAAGGATCAGAAGCTGTACCACAACCGTTCCGTAAAAGCCCATTTTGAGCTGTGCTGCCGTTCCCACATAAAAGATCAACAGAAGCTCCACACAGATCAGTACGACCACATCTCCGATCCCCGGTATCTGCCCTTTCCGCATCTCACTCCGCGGCGTAAACAGTTTCAGGGAAGACATGCCTTCCGAGAAAAGGACCGCCTCGCTGTTGTAGATTTTTCCCAGGATCAGCACTGCCAGTAAGCTATAGACAATATTACATTTAATAATACAATACCAAACAGGGCATAGTTGTAACTGAAGGAAAACAACTGTACGATCATAAGTGAAATATTCACGATCGGAATTGCCGCTGTCACTTCTGTCAGCTCTATATTCGGAACCATCGTGACCATACTGCCGAACATAAATACAAGCATCATCGGCGTGATATAATTGTTTGCCTCTTTAAAGCTCTTTGCAAAAATACAGATGCAGAGACTGACCGCTGTTACAAACAGGGCAAAAACACCATGACAAGCAGCGTAAACAAAATTGCCGGAAGGAACGTTGCATAGTTGATCGTCACCGCTCCCATGCCTTCCATCATATAACTGAACATAAAACCAAATGCCGCTCCCATGGATACAATGTTTAAAATTGCCGATACACAGGCGATCACCGATACTGCCAGAAATTTGCTCATGATCAGTTCAAAGTTAGTCACCGGTAACGTCAGAAGTGTTTCCAGTGTACCGCGTTCCTTCTCTCCCGCAGTCACATCGATCGCCGGATAGATCGCACCCATCATAATACTGATGATCACAAGCATTGGCACGATATCGCCGAGCATATTGCCCATCGTCTGCTCTGTGGAAGAATAATTCACTTCTTCATAACGGACCGGATTTAAGATTTCATCCGCATCCAGCCCAAGCTGCTGTACCTTCTGCTTCTGGAGCTGTTTATTATAATCTTCCAAAAGCTCTTTTAGTGCGGTCGCGGCAATACCCGAATCATCCTTTGCTTCCAGATAATAGATCCGGTAAGGATCCTTCTGCGATTCCTCATAGGAAAGAACTGCATCATAATCCCCGTCCTTCAGCGCCTGTTCTATTGTTTTATCATTTTCATCAAACGGCTCCACACTGATCTGATAAGAAAAGGTATCAGCATCTTTTTCCAGTAAATCAGTCAGCGTCTGCTCCCGTTCCTGTCCCAGATCTGCAAATGCCACCTGATATGTCGTCTCCTCCTGCGACTGTGTGATCGCAGAAAACAGAAGCGTCATACCAACGATCATCAGCGGATACAGAAGAAGGGGAAGGAGCACCATCATGCACAATGTCTTTTTATCGCGGAATATATCCGTCAGTTCTCTCTTTAAAAGTGCTTTTATTTTATTTGGATTCATATTGTCTCCTTTTTCCTTATCTGCCCATATACAGTCTGCCAAACGCTTCCCTGAGCGTCCGCGTCTGCGTCTGTTCCATGATCTCTGCAGGACTTCCTTCGATCATGATCTTTCCTTTATCGATCATGATGATGCGGTCACATAAAAACTGTGCTTCTTCCAGATAATGCGTCGAATACAGCACGGTCTTTCCTGCCTCCTTCTGCTGCTTCATAAAGGTAACGATCGCATCTGCGCTCAGAATATCCAGTCCAAGTGTCGGTTCATCAAATATATAAATAGCCGGGGAATGGATCAGGCAGCGGGCGATCGAAGCGCGCTGCGTCTGACCGGTCGAAAGCTTTTCAATGCGGTTATCAATAAAAGCTCCCATATCCAGCACCTGCACGATCTCTTCTATCCGTTTTTCCACTGCTTCCTTTGGCATTTCGTAGATCTCGCCCAGCATACGGAGCATCTCACGCGTCGAAAGCCTGTGGTACAGCTTTGTATTTCCGGAAAGATAACCGATATTCTGCTTGATCTGCACCGGATCCGTCATCTGATTTCCTGCTTCATCCGTCAGGATCACACGACCTTCCGTCGGCTCCATCAATGTACCGAGCATCCTAAGAAGTGTGGTCTTACCGGCTCCGTTCGGTCCTAATATGCCTACGATCTCACCCTGCGTAACAGAAAATGAAATATGATCTACCGCATAAAATTCTTCTTTTTTTGTCTGTTTTTTCCTGTGCTTTGCCTGCCCGCCTTCTGTTTCACCGGGCTGCACGGTTCTGGTAAACTTCTTAGTGAGATTTTCTACTGTTATCATGCTTTTCCAGCCACCTTTCCCATAGATCCGGACGTCTTTCCTTCGTCCGTTCCATGGACTGCTCCAGACGCCATTTTTCTACATTTGCATGGTGCCCCGACAAAAGAATCGGCGGTACTTTTTTTCCATGCCATTCCTCCGGTCTGGAATACTGCGGATATTCCAGAAGTCCATCTGCAAAGGATTCTGTCTGTGCACTGTCTTCATTATTAAGTACCCCGGGCACAAGACGCGAAATTGTATCGATCATGACCATTGCCGGAAGTTCTCCTCCTGTCAGCACATAATCTCCAATGGAAAGATAGTCTGTAACAACTTCTTCCAGCACTCTTTCATCAATGCCCTCATAATGACCACAGAGGAAAATAAGTTCCTCTTCCTTAGAAAGTTCCTGCGCCTTTTCCTGTGTAAATGTCTGTCCCTGCGGCGTCATATATAAATGACCCTGGTCGGTTTATCTCCTTTTACTGCCATACAGGCATCATAGACAGGCTGTGCCTGCATTACCATCCCGGCTCCGCCACCATACGGATAATCATCTACTTTCCCATGTTTTTCCGTTGTATAATCCCGGATATTGACCGCATTGATGGAAAGCAGCCCTTTCGCCGCAGCCCTTCCGATGATACTTGTGTTGAGTCCCTGTTCTACCATTTCAGGGAATAATGTTAAAATGTGAAATTTCATATTGATATCCTTTCCTAAAATGACAGTGGATTTCCACCGGCGGCATTTCCTGCCTCATTCTGCGATTTGGAAAGTCTTTTGCCTTCTGCCGCATAGGAAACTGCCATCGTCAGCCAGATTGCAGATACGATCGTAACCGGCCAGAGACTGATCTTCAGTACCACGGCAAGCACGGTAAATCCGTCCATAATGTAAGACAGAGGTAATTCGTTACCTTATACGCATGAAATGCTGCCTTATAGATCATCTGCTGTTCCATTTCATCACAGCTTTCAATCCACTTCTTCTGAAACTTCATATCATATACGCTGCCTGACTTTTCCGGATTGACAATCTTTAAAAAGTCCACTGCATTTTTCTGCTGTGTAACTGAAGCAAAAATCGTTACGATCAACATGACAAGTGCAAGCAGAAACATTGCACTGCTCATTTCATCATAATAAATATCTGCATAAAAAGAAACGGAAAAACTGAAATAATTGAAAATTGTAACAAAAGAAACGAGGTTCAGTCCTGTTCCGATCCGCTTATCGGATGTTTCATTCCATATTTCAAATGCTTCATCATCATAATTCTGTGCCTGTTTCCATTCCTCTTTGCTTTTTTTGAGTGCCCATGCCATATAACCAAAAGCAATGGCGGAAGCGATCACCATCAGCACCGGCAGTCCGTTTCCGGCGATCGTTCCGATCCTTTCTCCCAGCCATGCTGCCGCTTCTCCTTTATCATATCCTCTTTGCAGCCATGTACCAAAACCGCCAAGAAAACCGCCCAGCAGGCAGGCACAGCACATAATGGCGATAAACGTTCCTTTTGCTTTTTATTCTGCTGCATATTTTCCTGTTCTTTTGTCATCATTTCATTTTCTGTTTTCATACTTTATTCCTCTTCTTCCTCTTCATACTGAAAAATATCTTCTACCTTTGCATTGCATACTTTTGCAATCTTCAGCGCCAGTGTGACCGACGGTGAATAATCACCGCGCTCGATCTGGCTGATCGTCTGTCTCGATGTCCCGACCAGCTGCCCCATCTGCTGCTGGTTGACATCCAGACGGACCCGGTATTCCTTTAAATGATTCCTGAGCGGCATCTTTCCAATCTCCTTTCCTATCTTTTCATTTTGACAAAGTATTTTTATCATTATGACAATTTTGTTTTTCATCTTGACAACTATCTTTGTCATATATAAAATACCTCCTGACAACTATTCTTGTCAAGAGGTATTTTCATTTCTTTTGAAATTATATTTAGTTTCTAAAACATCCTTTACCGTACCTGTTACCGGCTTCAGATTTTTGATGTCGTTATTGACATCCGGTGTTACTTCAAAATCCTTTGATAAGGTCGCTGTAAAGGTCAATGCATTTGTGCCTTTTCCGGCTACATACTGCACATTGGTAAGCGGTATATCTGCCACCTGACCAAGTGATACGCCCGATACAGAAGCGATGACTTCGTCATAAATAACGGTGATGGAGATCTGCTCTCCGGTTTTGTATTTACCAAATGCCAGATTTGCCACCCCTACCTGCTGCGGTTTTCTATTATCCTGCATCATTGCATATACATAAGAAGAACCATAGAACCAGTTATCAGAACCTTTTCCGCTTGCGTCCGTCCGGACAATGATCTGGTCATTCAGCCCTACCCATACATAGCCGGAGCTGTTTGGATACCAATACTGTTCCCAGACCTTTTTATTGGAAAGGTCATGTCTTCCTTCACATAGTGTGTTTCCATTTAAAGTCAGCTTCACACTTGCATAGCCATCATCACTCTGCCTCTGTTCTACTGCCAGCCTGAAACCAACTCCCGTCAATTGCTTTTTTGCATATATGCTTTCTGTAAAGTCGAGAGTTTTACGTTATCATTCACTATCTGCTGCATGCTCTTAATTGTGGTGCTGAAATTATGATCATATCCTTTATCCGTGATCGTACGAGATCCATCTGTCAGCTGATACGTGAACTGCTTATTAAATACATTACTTCCCGGAACAGAAGAACCACTAAGCGGAGAAAGAATTCTTTGTTCGGATACAGAATTTCCAAGCGTACCTTCACAGGTTCCGATCGTATCAACCACCTTGTAAAGCTCTACATTGTAATAACGATCTGTATTTCCGCTCTGCATACCTGCTGCAATATCTGCGCTTGTATCTAAGCCCCATTCTTCGATCGTAAAGGTCTTTTCCATATCCTCCGGTCCGAATGTCAGGTAGACATCCTCGCCGCCTGCATGTTTGAAATGATATTTATCCTTTGCAATATCAATATCCACAGTGGAACCGTATGCCGTCTTATCTTACAGTGCGGTAATATACATACTGTA
>VOFC01002805.1_pt1 | contig 17480 bp, 30 predicted proteins | sample 5384161 | NCBI WGS metagenome assembly VOFC01 (sample SAMN12384722, study PRJNA508395) | human gut metagenome | isolation source: healthy gut B | host: Homo sapiens
AGGGCAAGCGACGCGATGACTATTGCGATGTACTTTCTCATGGTCAGCGCACTTGAAGTTCGTTGATGGTATTGGCACGTACCAAGTCCTCGTTCTCAATCACGAAAGACTGGTGGCGACCTCCGTTCTTCTCGTTGAGTTCCACCACGAGGCATTTGTCGTCGGGAATGGTGAACTTAGCCATCGTGAAGACCGTGCGTTCACTTTTCTTGCCCGGCACGAGGGTGGCGTAGTTCTGCGCTCGGAGCGGCAGGATGATCTGCTCCTGCATGGCGGTACGCTTCGCCACCTTCTTGTCCACGATTTTCCATGTGATATAGTCCACATCGAAAGGCACGTTGCTCTGGTTCTTTATCTCCGTGTGGAAATAGAGCAATCCGTTATGCGTGTAGATGCCTTTGAGAAGATACTGGATGCCGAAACGCTTGCAGCCGATATGCTTCACCTCCCGTTTGTTCTGTTTGTGGATGGACTTCATGATAAGGCGTACCAGCATCGGGCTTTCGCTGCCCAGTTCCTTCAGGTAGATTTCCTGCGCGTTGTTCGGGCGGTTCACCTTCTCGCCGTCATGGATGAAGTCGCACATCTCCACGTTGAGCAGCAGCGGTTCGGCGGCGTACTTCACGTTAAAGGTATAGAAACTCCCGTCCTCCGTTATCACGGACATATTGGTTTCGTTCGGGAAGTTCCTCACGGTCGCTTTCACGCGGATGACGTTCTCCGCTCCGTCGGCTTTACCCGCAATCAGGTCGGGCGAACCTAAATCGACGTAGCGCACCTCCGAGGGGAAAATGACGTGGACGGTCTTGTCGTAGGTCACTTCCAAGCCGTGCGGGGGAACCATGCGGTCGAAGGTCAGCTTCTTTGTCAGCCCGTGATACAGATCACCGTCCGCCTCCTTCTGCGGATAGACTTCCTTTGTCAAGGTCGGTTGTTCACTTCCGTTGTCCGTTCCAACGGTTACGTTCTCCTGCGCGTTGGCAGTTGCGATGCCCATAGCGAGGACAAGCATGATGATTACTTTTCTCATTCTACTTTGGATTTTAGTGGTAAATAAAAATTTGGTTGTTGTTTTTTTAGTCGTTGATTGTTATTGTTTTCAATCTCTGTCCTGATAAAGCATGACCTTGTACCCGGCTTTCAGATGCACCTTGACGGTACGCATCTTCTTGGCGATATACTGGCTTGTGCCTTGTATCAGCCCCTTGCCCAAATCGGAGGCAAGCTGCGCCCCTGCGTTGGTGGAGATATGGATATGGTCGTCTATCGCGCGCTCTACGGGGAGTTCGGCTTGTGGGTGCGCCCCGCCGCCATGTGGAACGAGATCGTCGAGCGCGACGGCAAGACCTACCGCCGATTCACCTATCTCGGGAATGACGGACTATACGCTCGTCCGTTCACGGCGGCGAACGCTCGATGGAGCTGAAGCGCGACGGCACGGTGGTCGTCCACGCGCCGCTGAGGCTCGGTGTGGAGAAGATCGACGCGTTTGTCGCCGCGCATGAGGCGTGGCTCGCCCGCGCCCGCACCCGTCAGGCGGGAACGCCTTGCCGCGCATCCCGAGCCGACAGAGGCCGAGCGCGAAGCGCCTCCCGCGCGCGAGGTCCGAGCTGCCGCAGCGCGTGGCGCATTGGAGCCGCGTGACCGGCTTGTGCCGACCGGCGTGAAGATCACCGGCGCGAAAACGCGCTTCGGGAGCTGTAACAGCCGGAACAGCCTTTGCTTTTCCTGGCGGCTCATGCAGTACCCCGACGAGGCCATTGACCTCGTGGTGGTGCATGAGCTCTGCCATATGCGCATCACGACCACGGCCCGGGCTTCTATGCCCTGCTCGGCAGTATCCTGCCGGATCACCGCGAGCGCATGAAGCTGCTGCGCGGGTGAGCGCTTTTGTGCATATTACCCCATGCGCTTGGGTGCGGCTTTGGATGGGGATGATTCGGTAGTCTTGACTTTGAGCGGTGAGTACGGTACAATAAATGAGACGGAATATATAGCTTGAAGGAGCGTGAGTGCATGAAAAAAATTGATAGCAGTGCTTTAGCATTGGTTTGTGTTTGGGTCGGCAGGCTGTAATGCCACACCGAGCAGTTGATAAATTATCCGAAGCGGAAAAATACAATCGGTGAAGCAAACCCTAAAATTGTTACATTGCTGACGCGGTAACTCCGATAGCTCTTGAGGATAACTGGCTTATGCCACTTGATTTGTTTATTGATAGTGGCAATATCGAAAAAATAATACCGGACTGAGTGTGTCCAAAAAAAAGCTGAATAAGGACAACGGGAAAATATGTTGGTTTGTATGTAGAAAACAAGGGAAGCGGTCCCGTTGTGGCAACCATCAATGGCCGGAGTGAGGAAACCTTCGAGAAGGGTGAAAGCGGGACATTATTTATGTTGAAGTGACCTCAAGGCCGGTTTGGTGCGGACAAAGAATATGAATTTAAAGTAGTGCCCGGCACCAATGGCGGAATGATCAATATTCACTACGAGATTGCTCAGCGAGCGTCTCGGTGATATTTTGAAGGCGGCAGGGGCAGCGCCGCTCTATGGGTAAGGGACCACCGCGAACGCATGAAACTGCTGAAAGAATAAAGAGGTTGAAAGCCGCGGCTTTCCAACCTCTTTTCTCTTGTATGCGGTGTGTCAGTCGTCCTCAAGGAGACGAAGACCCGCCGTGGCGGAGACGGGCAGGGTGAAGCAGATGGACTTCGCCTTGCTCGCCATGCCCGCGTCGCGCATGATGGCGACATGATGTCGTTGCGCTTGTCGCGGTGGACGACGATGTAGATCATCATTTTTCGGCGGCAAGGGAAATGCCGAGGAATTTTTCCGCGCCCTCCATGCCGGTGCCCTTGGCGTGGATGACCGTGCCGCCGCCGCGCGCCGCGGGGCCGCGTCCATGATCAGATCGCTGTAGCCGTGGTTGGCGATGACGACCAGAAGCTCGTATTTCGTGTCCTTCATGGTGGATTCCTCCCCTTTTGGTAGTTTTTGGTGCTCGGTCAGGAATTGCAGCTCGCGCCGCCCGCCGATGGAGCTGAGCGGGACCGACTAAAGGCGATGCCCATGCCGGGCACGTCGATCTGCAGCTCGCGCCGCAGGCCGCGGCGCAGCGCCTCCTCCCATTTTCGTCGGTGACGAAGCTCGCGAACACGCATTTGTCGCTGCGCCGAGACCGAGGTAATTCAGCATTTCGTTGCTCGCCGTGCCGTTGGCAACCGAGATGAACTGCACCGGCACCTGCCGCTCGCGGTAAAAACGAGAGGAAGGTCGAGCTTGCTGCGCTCGGTGATGGTGACCATCATGGATAATTCACTCATGCGCTGCCCTCCTTACAGGTCGATGATGGCAAGGTCATCCAAGGCGAACGCATCGCCGGAGACCGCGGGCGCGCTCTCTGCCGCCCGCGTCTCGTGCGCAGACGATAGAGCAGTCCGAGCCCCTGAATGGTGAGGAGCGGCGTCATGGCGACCATGGCGACCACGCCGAAGGCGTCGGTGACGATATTGCCGCCGACCGCCGAGCACGCGCCCATCGCAAAGAAGGGCAGCAGGAAGGTCGTCGCCATGGGGCCCGAGGCCACGCCGCCGGAGTCGAACGCGATGGCGGTGTAGAGGTCCGGCACGAAGAACGAGAGGATCAGCGCGACGGCGTAGCCCGGCACGAGCAGGTAGTAAGATGGAAATGCCGGTCAGCACACGGATCATCGCAAGACCGACCGAGACGGCTACGCCGATGGAGGCGAATGCTTCATCGCGCTGCCGGGATCGCGCCGTCGGTCAGCTCCTCGACCTGCCGCATGAGAACGTAGACCGCCGGCTCGGCCATGACGATGAAGTAGCCGATGAGCATACCGATGGGAATGATGATCCAGTTGCAGGAAAGTCCCGCGATGACGCTGCCGAGGTAGTTGCCCGCGGGCATGAAGCCGACGTTCACGCCCGTGAGGAAAATGACGAGCCCGAGGTATGTATACGCAAGGCCCACGCCGATGCGGATGAGCTGCTTGCGCTCGAGATGCAGGGGAGACAAGATCGAACACCGCGAAGAACGCCGCGATGGGGAGAAGGAGACGGCGATCTCCTTGAAATACGTCGGGAAGGCAACGAAGAAGAGCTGCCAGAGCGCGGCGCTGTCGCCGATCTCCGGGGATGACGACGGCGGGTGTAGCTGCCGCCGTCCGGATGGAAGATGAGACTCAGGATGAGCACCGCGAGGATGGGGCCGATGGAGCAGAGCGCGACGAGGCCGAAGCTGTCGTTTGCGCTGTGCTTATCGCTTCGGATGGCGGAACGCCGACGCCCATCGCCATGATGAACGGCACGGTCATCGGGCCGGTCGTCACGCCGCCGGAGTCGAACGCCACGGCAAGGAAATCGCGGGCACGAACATGGCGAGAACAAAGACCACGATGTAGAAGCCCACCAGCATCGTGTTGAGCGGGACGGAGAGCAGCATACGCAGCATGGCGAAGCAGAGAAACAATCCACGCCGACCGCCACGGTGACGATGAGCACCATGTTCGGCACGGCCTGCACCTGATTGGCGAGCACCTGCAGGTCCGGCTCGGAAATGGTGATGAAAGCCCAGCAGAAAGCCGAGCGTCAGCATGATGCCGACCCTGCGCGTCTTGGTGATGCACGCGCCCACGCGCTCGCCCATCGGCGACATGGCCAGCTCCGCGCCGAGGGGAAGAACATCATGCCCACCACCAGCAGCACCGCGCCGAAGAGGAACGCCATCAGCACGCTCGTCGGGAGCGGGGCGATGGTGAAGCTCAGGATCAGCACGATGGCGAGGATGGGCAGCACCGCGGCAAAAAGCGATTCCTGTAAGTTTTCGTTGAGTTTGCTGCGATACAAGGCAAAAGCTCCTTTCCGGATATGATCTTATCATACCGTAGTATAGCATGGAAAAGTGTTACAATTGTGTTAAGATTGGCCGCTTTGGGCATTTCACCGCGGCTGCATAAAACGCCCGCCTTCGCGCGAAGGGCGCTGAAACGTAAATTTCTCTTGTTATTCTCCCCGGTATCGTATATAATACCATTGATTACGCAATGACGGAAACGATTTTCCAAACGCAGCTTTGCAGAAAGGATGCGCGAATATGATAGAACTGAAAAACGAAAGGGCAGCGTCTTCGTGAGCGACACCGCGCTCTCGAGCATCACCGGCGCGGCGGCGACGAGCTGCTTCGGCGTGAAGGGCATGGCCTACCGCTCCATGACGGACGGCATCGTCCACCTGCTGCGCCGCGAGGCGATGAGCAAGGGCGTCCACATCACGCAGCACGACGACCATGAGATCTCCATCGAGCTGCACATCGTCGTCGAGCACGGCGTGAACATTTCGGCGGTCTGCCAGGCCATCATCGGTCAGGTGCGTTACCTTGTCACCGAGAATACCGGCGCGGTCGTGCGCGGCGTGAATGTCTGCGTCGACAGCATGACCATGTAAACAAGAGGAGGAACCTTTCCTATGCACGATACCATTACCGGGCCTGTTTTCCAGGGAGATGCTGATCTTCGGCGCGGCCTCGATCGCCAAGGAAAAACAGAGCATCAACGATCTCAACGTTTTCCCGTGCCCGGACGGCGACACGGGCACCAATATGAGCCTGACCATGCACGCCGCGGCGCAGGAGCTGCAAAGCGCAGCCCCGCGACCGTGGATCTCGCCTCATCCATTACCGCCAGCGCTCTGCTGCGCGGCGCGCGCGGCAACTCCGGCGTCATTCTCTCGCTGCTCTTCCGCGGAATGTCCAAGAGCCTCAAGGGCTGCGTCACCGCGGACGGCTGCACCTTTGCCGCCGCCATGCAGGAGGGCGTGAGCGCTGCCTACAACGCGGTGATGAAGCCTGCCGAGGGCACGATCCTCACCGTTTCCCGCCTCGCCGCGGACCGCGCGATGGCGGCCAGCGCCGAAAAAACAGTGTGGAGTACGTTATTGAGCAGGCCATCGCACAGGGCGAGGAGACGCTGCGCCAGACCGTGGACATGAATCCCGTGCTGAAAGAAAGCCGGGGTAGTGGACGCCGGCGGAAAGGGCTTCCTTGTGATCCTGAAGGGAATGCTCGCGGGCGCTGCGCGGCGAGACCATGCCCACGCTCGAGACCGAGCACGCCGCGCGCGACAAGGCGGACTTCGCCTCCGTCGGCGACGAGGACATCACCTTTGCCTTCGACACCGTGTTCATCGTCCGCCGCATCGACGACCGCTCCATCGAGCCGTCCCGCGAGATTTTTGAACGGCATCGGCGACAGCCTTGTTATCGGCGAGGATGACGAGGCGTTCAAGGTCCACGTTCACACCGACACCCGGGCGTCGCGCTCACCGAGGCGCAGAGATACGGCACGCTCGAGCTTGCCAAGATCGAGAATATGCGCACGCAGGCCGAGGATCTTGCCGCGGGCCGCAAGGCGCAGAGCACCGACGATCTGGAGGAGGACGGCCACGACCATGCCGCTCCCGCGCCGCAGCCCGCAGGAGCTCAAGCCCTTCGGCTTCCCTTGCCGTGTGCGCGGGCGACGGCCTCGCCGCCGTGTTCGCTGACCTCGGCGCGGACGGCATCGTGAACGGCGGACAGACCATGACCCCTCCACCGAGAGCATCCTGACCGAGGTCGAGAGGATCGCGGCGGAGACGGTCTTTGTGCTGCCGAACAACAAGAACATCGTCATGGCCGCGCAGCAGTGCGCGGGCCTGAGTGAAAAGAAGGTCATCGTCATTCCGACCGCGACCGTGCCGCAGGGCATCAGCGCGATGATGGCGGTCGACCCCGACGAGACGGACGCCGCGGCCATCGAGCAGGCGATGAACGCCGCCGCCTCTGCGGTCACCACGGCGCAGATCACCTACGCCGCGCGCAACAGCGAGTTTGACGGCTTCGTCATCCGCGAGGGCGACTACCTCTCGCGCTGCTCGAGGGCAAGCTCTTTTTGACACGGACACCAGCATCGGCGCGGTGCTCGAAAAAGCTCGCCGCCGAGGCGGACAGCCGCGGCGCGGAGTTCGTCAACCTCTTCTACGGCTCCGACGTGAGCGAGGAGGACGCACGGAAGGCCGGCGAGCAGTTCGGCCGGCTCTGCCCGGGCGCGGAGATCACCGTGGTCAGCGGCGGTCAGCCGGTGTACTACTATATCATTTCGATGGAATAAGCACAAAAGGAACAGGAGGGAAGGCCGCGGCCTTTCCCTTCTTTGCTACATCACGCCCGAAAGCAGACACAGCATGGCGTTCGCGTGGCGGTATTCGTCCTGCGAAAACGCCAGCAGGAGCTTGTAAGCAGGGTCGAGCGTTTCCTGCGAGGCGCGGCATAGTTGAAGCCGCCGCAGACCTCCTCGTGATACCGCTTCCCGCAGTGCGGCGCAGTAGCCGTCGCAGCGCAGCGGAGGATAGCAGATCGCGGGGCAATAGCGCTCGCCCGTGATGAGATAGACCGCGGCGAGAAGACGCCGGGCGTGCGCTCCCTTCGTCCGACGCGATGGCGCGGAACACCTGCCGCGCCTCCGCCGTCGGCGCGCGCCCGCGAGGAAAGATAGGTCCTCCGGTCGGCGAGCTCCTCGCGGATGAAGCCCTGCAGCACCTCCAGCGACTCCAGCGCCGCCGTGCCCATGCAGCAGGGGTCCGCCTGCGTACCCGGGAGCGTCAGCTCGGCGTTCCGCTCGGCGGCGCTCAGACCGTCGCCGGGCGTGTCGGCAGCCATCGCCGCCGCGGCACGGACGTCGGGATAGGGATCCAGCGTCGGGTCCACCCGCTGCCAGACGCGCGCACATGCTGCCGGTAATCGTATGCGGCGTTCTGCGCCGCGGACAGCTCGTTTTCCATAGATCGGTCCCTCCTCGTTTTTCTTCCCTATCCTATGCGGGGCGGGCTCGTCACTTTTCTGAAAAAAGCTGGTAAACTATATAGCGTTTTGATATTCGGGTGATTTTTTGCGGAGAAAGCGGCAAAATGTGGCATTTGCAACTTTCTGTTTCTCCGGAAAGCAGTATACTTCCCAGATAAACTCCAGGGCAAGCAGGAGGAACTTTCATGTTAGAGCTCAAGAACATATGCTACACCGTCTCCACGCCGGAGACCGGTGAGCAGACCATTTTGAAGGACATCAGCGTCACCATTCCCGTGGACGACGGCAAGCTCATCGTCTTTACCGGTCCCAACGGCGGCGGCAAGACCACGCTGGCCAAGATCATCATGGGTTTGGTAACGCCCACGAGGGTCAGATCCTCTGGAACGGGCAGGACGTTACCCATATGACCATTACGGAGCGGGCCAAGCTGGGCATCAGCTACGGCTTCCAGCAGCCCCCCCGCTTCAAGGGCATCACTGTCCGCGACCTGCTGACCATCGCCTCCGGCGACGACAAGCTTTCCAAGGACAAGTGCTGCCAGTACCTCACCAAGGTGGGGCTCTGCGCCAATGATTATCTGGACCGGGAAGTGGATGTGTCCCTTTCCGGCGGGGAGGTCAAGCGCATTGAGATCGCCTCCATTCTGGCCCGGAACAGCCAGCTGATGATCTTCGACGAGCCGGAGGCAGGCATTGACCTGTGGTCCTTCGCCCGGCTGACGGAGACCTTCGAGCAGATTCACCGGCAGGGCAGCGCCACCATGATCATCATCTCCCATCAGGAGCGTATTATTTCCTTGGCGGATGAAGTCATCGTGGTGGGTGACGGCACCCTCCGCCACCGGGGCACTCCGAAGGAGATCCTGCCCCGGATCCTGACCGACACGCTGGGCGGCTGCCCGGTACTGAACAAGGAGGTACACGCCTGATGATGGACACACAGGTAGACCGGGAGCTGCTGGAAAAAATCGCAGATCTGGTGGGCAAACCCGTAGGGGCGTTCAACATCCGAAAGGACACCGGCTGCGACGGGCGGCAGTCCACGGAACACATCGAGATCACCAGCAAGACGGACGGCAAATCCGGCATCGATATCCGTATCAAGGACGGAACCAAGGGTGAACAGTGCCACATTCCTGTCATTATCACCAAGCCCGGTATTCAGGAATTGGTCTATAATGACTTCTACATCGGTGAAAACTGCGATGTGGACATTGTGGCGGGCTGCGGCATCCACAACTGCGGCGCCGAGGCCAGCCGCCATGACGGTCTGCACACCTTCTATGTAGGTAAGCACTCCCATGTAAAATACACGGAAAAGCACTACGGTGACGGCGACGGCACCGGTGGCCGCATCATGAACCCCCAGACCGTTGTCTATCTGGAGGAGGGCGCCTCCATCCAGATGGAGACCGTCCAGATCCGGGGCATTGACTCCACCAAGCGGGAGACGAAGATCGTCTGCGGCAAGGACGCGGAAGCCCGTGGTCACCGAGCGGCTCATGACTCACGGCGATCAGGTGGCCGAAAGCGACATGGAGATCGTTCTCTGGATGGCGAAGGCTCCCGCGGCCGGGTGATCTCCCGGTCGGTGGCCAAGGGCACCTCCCGTCAGGTGTTTTATCCCAAGATGGTAGGCAACGCCGCCTGCTTCGGTCATGTGCAGTGTGATTCTATCATCATGGCAAGGCCAAGATCCGCTCCATTCCCGCCATTGTGGCGAACTCCACGGAGGCGCAGCTGATCCACGAGGCCGCCATCGGCAAGATCGCCCCTCGACCGGCGCTTCGGCGGGAGCGGCCTCGGTGACGTCGGCACATTCGGCCTCGACGGGCGCGTCCTCGCCCTGCAGCGCGGCGATCTTCGCCTGGCTGGCGCGGATGGCGGCGACGATGTCGGCGACCGCCTCGGGAGCCTCGCCCTTGAGCTCGGAAACATACCACTCGCCGATGGCGCGGTAGTTCTTCTCAATGGCGCGCTGCTCGCCGGCGATGGCGACGTTGGTCTTGACGGTGTCGGCGGCGTCCTGCGCCTTCTCGCTGGCAATAGCGGCGACCTCCTTGCCCTTTTCGGCTGCGGCAAACGCGACGTCCTGTACCTTCCTGCTCAGATTCTCAAAAAATGCCATGATCTTCTTCTCCTTTTTCTATTATGCGGGGTTTTCCTGTTGCCCCTATTATACGCGCACACCCTCGCGCTTGCAAGCGGAGAAATGCACGAGAATGTAAATATTTTGTGTCCGTTATCCAAAGTGTTCGGCACATTTCATGCCTTTTCGATCCAGCCGCAGGCGCAGCTCACCGCACGCTTCCACAGCCGGTATTTTTCATCGCACTCGGCCTGCGCCCGCTCGGGGAGAACACGCGGTCGCTCACGCGCAGGGCGCGCACCTCGTCCGTGCTCTGCCAGAAGCCGACGGCAAGGCCCGCCAGCGCCGCCGCCGCGCCGAAGGCGGTCGTCTCCACCATTTTCGGGCGGTCCACCGGGATGCGCAGCAGGTCGGACTGGAAGCGAAGCATCACGTCGCTCACGCTCGCCCCGCCGTCCACGCGCAGCACGGTGATCTCGCAGCCGCGTCCTGCCGCATGGCGTTCATCAGGTCGGTCACCTCGAAGGCGATGGCCTCGAGCACCGCGCGGGCGATGTGGCGCGCGTCGTCCCGCGCGTCACGCCGACGATGCAGCCGCGGGCGTACATGTCCCAGTGCGGCGCGCCGAGGCCGGTGAAGGCGGGCACGAGATAGACACCTCCCGCGTCCGGCCCGCTCTCGGCAAGAAGGTCGCACTCATGCGAGGTGCCGATCAGCCCCAGCTCGTCGCGCAGCCATTGGATGGCGCTGCCGGCGTTGAACACGCTGCCCTCAAGCGCGTAGATCGTTTTTCCGCCGAGGCTCCACGCCACCGAGGTCACAAGGCCGCGCGTGAGCGCACGGCGCGCCGCCAACGTTCATCAGCGTGAAGCAGCCGGTGCCGTAGGTGTTTTTCGCCTGCCCGCGTTCGTGGCAGCCCTGCCCGAAGAGCGCCGACTGCTGATCGCCCGCCGCGCCGCAGACCCGGAATGCCCGCGAGCGCCTCCAGCCCTCGATGCCGGGCACGACCGTGCCGTAGATCTCGCTGTTGGAAACGGGCCGGGGGGCAGGCACATGGGGATACCGAGGAGCCGGCACAGCTCCTCGTCCCATGCGAGCGTGTGGATGTTGAAGAGCATTGTGCGGCTGGCGTTGGAGTAGTCGGTCACATGCGCGGGCCCGCCGGTGAGACGCCAGATGAGCCAGGTTTCCACCGTGCCGAAAAGCAGCTCGCCGCGCTCGGCGCGCTCCCGCGCGCCGGGAACGTTGTCGAGCAGCCATTTGAGCTTCGTGCCGGAGAAGTAGGCGTCGATGACCAGTCCCGTCTTCTCCGCGATCGTCTCCGCCATGCCCGGCGTTTCCTTGAGCTTATCGCAGATGCCGCCGTGCGGCGCACTGCCAGACGATGGCGTTGTACACCGGCTCACCGGTCGCCTTGTCCCACAGGATCGTCGTCTCACGCTGGTTCGTGATGCCAATGCCCGCGATGCGCGCGTCCGGCCCGAGCTCTTCGAGCGCCTGCGCGGCTACGCTGCGCTGGCTCTCCCAGATCTCCAGCGGGTCGTGCTCGACCCAGCCGGGCTGCGGGTAGTGCTGGGGGAAAGGTCTGCTGCGCCATCGCGGCGACGCGGCCGCCGCGGTCGAAGAGAATGGCGCGGGAGCTGGTCGTGCCCTGGTCGAGCGCAAGGATGAAATTGCCCATAAATACCCCCTGTTATTTCCAAAAGCGATGTGGTATACTAAGGCAGCACAATGAAAGCGGCGCTGCCTTGGGATCACCCTTTTCGGATTATATCATACAAAGGAGCCTTGCGCTATGGAGAATCGAAAAGAATTTATCTTTCCCTCCGCCGACGGAAGGACGGCCGTCCACGCGGTCGAATGGCACCCCGACAGGGGAGCCGGCCGGTGTTTGCAGATCGCGCACGGCGTGGCGGAGTACGCGCTGCGCTACGAGCCGTTCGCGCGCTTTCTGAACGCGCACGGCTTCCTGGTCGTGGCGAACGACCACCTCGGCCACGGCGAGTCGGTCGCCGAGGGCGCGCCGCGGCTCTACTTCGGCGAAAAGGGCGGCTGGCAGCACGTCGTGGACGATATGCACGCTCCGCTGCCGGATCGGCGAAGCCTATCCGGAGCTGCCGTACTTTATCATGGGTCACTCCATGGGGCTCGTTCCTCACGCGCACCTACCTCATCCGCTATCCCGGCACGGTCAAGGGGCGCGATCCTGATGGGCACGGGGCAGAATCCCGACGCGATGCTCGTCGGCGGCAAAGGCGCTCGCAAGCGTACTGGCAAGGAAGGTCGGGCGCGAGAACGCGAGCGACGTCGTGGAAAAGCTCGCCTTCGGCGCCTAACAAGGCCTTTGCGCCAACCGCACGGGCTACGACTGGCTGAGCGTGAGCGAGGAAAACGTGGACGCCTACATCGCCGATCCGCTCTGCGGCGGCATGGCGAGCACGGGCTGTTCCTCGAGCTGCTTGACGGCATGGCGTTCATCAAGAAGCCCGCCAACCTGCGGCACATGAACATGGCGACGCCCGTGCTCTTCATCTCCGGCGACCGCGACCCCGTGGGCGGCATGGGCAAGGGCGTGCGCGCGCGGTTTGCGATAGCTTCCGCCGCGCCGGTGTGCGCGACGCGGAGCTGAAGCTCTATCCCGGCCTGCGCCACGAGATATTGAACGAGGACTGCCGCGCGCAGGTCTACGGCGATCTGTGGGATGGATCGAGCGGCATAACGGTTAACGAAAAGCGCGGGCACAGCCCACGCTTTTTTCTATACCGTCCGGTATTTCCGCCGCAGGCGCTCGGGGCGAGCAGGTCAATGTCGCCCCAGCGCAGCAGCACGCCGGTGCTCCACAGCGCGTCGATGCCGAGGCAGAGCAGCACGGTGTTCGTCACGGCGGACGGAATGCCGGCGGCGAGAGCCGCCAGCGCGGGCTGCACGAGGCGCACGGCGAGCGCACCGAGCACGCCCCACGCGAGCGAGAACGGCAGACAGATACGGCCGTTGACGTCCGTTTTGTCGTGTGTCCCAGAAGCGCACGCCGAGCACGGCGTCGCAGAAAAAGATGAACGGCGTATTCTGCCGTCGTTGCGGTGATGCTGCAGAGCAGCGCGAGCTCCCAGAGCGGGCCGATGCGATCCGCGCCCAGCGCGAGCACGGCGCACATTGCAAGACCGTACACGGGGCAGACGGGCGCGAGCAGAAAGCCCTTCCGCACGCGGTGCTCCGCGTGCGTGAGACCGCGAAAAGCTTTTCGAGCAGATAGCCCAAAAAGCCGTAGCCGAGAAAATACCAGAAATACGCCATCGCGTCCGTTCACCTCCTGCACCGCAGTTTGCCCGCTCGAACCGGAAAAATGCGCCGCCGCGGCGTTGCAAAAGAATGGAAAAACGTGATACCATAGGCGGCAGAAGGAAAAAAGGGAGGATGAGCCATGGCAGACCGTTGGGAGGAACTGGAAAAAGCGCTGTCAGGACTGCCGCGAGTGCTCGCTGTGCGAAACGCGGACGAATGTGGTCTTCGGCGACGGCAGCCGCACGGCGGAGATAATGTTCGTCGGCGAGGGTCCGGCGCGCACGAGGACGAGCAGGGCGCGCCCTTTGTCGGCAAGGCGGCTGGCAGCTGCTCGACGATATGCTCGCCATCATCGGTCTCGACCGCACGATGGTCTACATCGCAAACATCGTCAAATGCCGCCCGCCGCACAACCGCGACCCGCTCGGCACCGAGCAGGACGCCTGCATCGGCTATCTGCGCGAGCAGGTGACGCTGCTGCGCCCGAAGCTGATCGTCTGCCTCGGCCGCATCGCGGCGATGCGCCTGATCCGCGAGGACTTCAAGATCACGCGCGAGCATGGGCAGTGGGTGAAAAAGGGCGGCTTTGAGCTCATGGCGATGTACCCCGCGGCGCTGCTGCGCGATCCCACGCGGCGGCCCGACGCCTTCGAGGACCTGATGAGTCTGCGCGAAAAAGGCCCGCGCGGTGTGAGCAGCACGCCGCTGCCGGAAAAGCTGTGAGAATGAGAAGAAAAAAGCGAGGCGTGTCACGCCTCGCTTTTCGTTTCTTCCTTTTTTGACCGTTCCGGTCGGCCTTGGCCAGCAGAAAGACCGCCAGCAGGATGCAGAAAAATGCCGATGCCCAGCCGCACGGTCAGCACCTCGTGGTAGACGAGGATGCCGATGACCACGCTCGTGAGCGGCTCGAAGGTTGAGAGCATGGACGCGCTCTGCGCGCCGATGAAAGCGGGTTGCCGAGCTGGAACAGCAGCGACGCCGCGGTGGACACACAGCAGTAGAGCGCGAGCGCGCCGCGCGTGAAGGCGGTGGAGGGCCAGACGAATTCGCCCATCGCGAGCGCGTGATGCCGCCGACGAGCACGGCGGAAAAGACGCACAGCCAGAAGGCGAGCTTGAACGGCGCCATCGTCACCAGCCCGCTGGAGTTGAGATGCACGATGTAGTATGCCCACGCCACGCCCGAGGCGAGCGCGAGGAATACGCCGTAGGCGCTCACATCGCCGCCGGGGGTGTAGAAGCACAGAATGCCGGCAAAGCACAGCGCGCAGCAGACGAGTTTGCGGCGGTTCGCCCTTTCGTAGCGGAAGGCGATGCAGGCGACGACCACCAGCACGGGATAGACGAAGTGCAGCGTGGTGGCAAGGCCCGAGGCGAGGTAGTTATAGGACGCAAAGAGCAGCGGACCGATGAGCCCGTAGCCGATGCAGCAGATCAGAATATCCTTGAGCTCCTGCCGGCTCAGGCGCAGCTTTTGCGCATGCTGCCGCTTCCGCTGCATACAAGAAGAATGAAAAGATCACGATGCCGGCGGCAAGACGGGCGAAGGTCTGCGTGAGCGAATTGCAGCCGCCGACGTTGATGGTTTTGGAAAAGAGTGGGTTCAGACCGTAGAGGACCGCGGACAGAACGGTCAGAAAAATTCCCCTTGCCTGCATGGCTTTTTGCCTCCGTTTTTCTTGCTGTTATTGGGGCATTATACGACGCGGAAAGGGAAAAGCAACGGGTTGTTAACAAGTTAAAGTGACATTTTTCATCGGCGCGGAGCCGTCAAAGCCATGGCGCGAGCGCGCCGCGCGCCAGCGCTCCGTGAGCGCCTGCACGGACGAGCGCGCGTTGGCGGGACTGGTGGAGGGCAGAGCCTCCGCCTTTCCCCCATACGGCCTCGTCATACCGGCGGTAAAGCGGTAGGCCGTGCCGCCGTTGCAGAAGATGCGGCGGACCGGCGCGGCGTCCAGAATGCGCGAGAGGTCGTTTGGCACCACATTCGTGATGCTCGCGTCGGACGAGCCGGCAATGTCGCAGGAGGCGATGACGTCCCACAGCGCGACGCCATGGCGCAGGAGCAGGGACTTCTTTTCCGCCGCCGTCTGCGGCGCCTCCTCGCCGAGCACGGCGGCGAGCACACGCCAGAAGCGGTTTTGCGGATGCCCGTAAAAGAACGTCTGCTCGCGGGACTTTACCGAGGGAAATGAGCCGAGGATCAATATTCTGCTGTTTTCGTCGTATACCGGCGCGATGGTATGGAGCTGCGGCTGCTTTCCATGGCGGTCCTCCCTGCTTTCTCGCGGCTATCGTACCACGGCGGCGGAGAAAAACAAGCGGGCGCGGCGGAAACCACCGAGGAGGGGCGAGAGCCCCTCCTCCTTTCAAACGAGCGGCAAGGCAAGGTCATGCCGCCGCGCGTCTGAAGGGTATCATGTGCGGAAATCCGCAAAAAAATACGCTTTGCCATTTCCGCAGGATGTGCTACAATAAGTTCATTCTTATCTTTTGCCCGCGGGAGGAGCCGCCATGCAGCCTTTGGCACATTTCAAGACCATCACGCATCATCGGCACCTGGTGTGCAGATACTGCTTTCGTCTCGGCCTTTACCGGCAGGGACTGCTGCACGACCTGAGCAAGTACGCGCCCTGCGAGTTCTGGCGCGGCGCGAAATATTACCAGGGCTACCGCAGTCCGAACGACGCCGAGCGCAAGCAGAACGGCGTGAGCCTTGCCTGGCTGCATCAAAGGGACGCAACCGCCATCACTTCGAGTATTGGATCGACTACTGCATCGGGGAGGACGGAAAGCCTTACATGGGCGGGTGCAAAATGCCGCTGCGCTACGTCGCCGAGATGTTCTGCGACCGCATCGCGGCGTGCAGGACTTACCTCAAAGGACAAGTACACCGACGCCGCGCCGTATGACTACTATATCCGCTCGAAGAGCCATATCCTCATCCACCCGAGACGAGCGACGCCATCGAGGCGATGCTGCGCGTGCTCCGCGACGAGGGGGCGAGGACGCCGCGTTCGCCTTACGTTCGCGGCCTGCTGCGGGAGGAAAAGGAAAAGAAAATAGGCAAAAACCGCTTTTTCCGCGTTTTCTCCCTTTGCATTTTCTCGTTTACAGGAGTAAACTATTTATCGAATTTTTGCAATAGGACGGACACAACTGCTATGAGCCACCCCCCTACAAAACGAGGTCGGGCGGGGCGACGGTCACCATTTTTGTGCCGTATGACTGCCGCAACCACTGCCCTTTCTGTATCAATAAAAAGGAATATGCCGACTCGCACCGGCTTCAGCGTCGAGGCGATTCTGAGGTCCATTGCCGTGATGGACGCCATCACGCCGGAATGCGACTTCGTTTTCACCGGGGGTGAGCCGTTCGCCCAGATGGGCGACCTGCAGCGGATGCTCGACGCGATCCCGGGACGCACAAGGTGTATATCAACACCACGTTCCCCGTGCAGCCCGGCTGCAGCGCGTAGGAGATGATCGACTTCACCCGCCGCAACGCGGACAAGATCACCTGCATCAACGTTTCGCGCCATCTGCAGCGCTACGTCGAGGAATCGCCCGACGAGGTCGTGGCCTATTGCCACGCCCCAAGCGCATCAACTGCGTGCTCTACAAGAACTATCCGCGGACAAGCTCACGGAGTATGTCGAGCGCTGGCGGAAGTACAATATTCCCATCCAGTTCCGGTTACGACTACACCGAGACTACGCCCTGAGAACCTCTATGAGGAGGAGCACGACAAAATTTTGCAGGACCTCAAAAAAGCAGTTTACCTATACAGGGACTTGACGGCTGCCGGATGCGCAACGGCTTCCATTTGAGTACAAGGGCCTGCACATGACCTACCATAAGACCCTGCCCTATTCCACCATCGTGGAGACCGGCGAGGACGGCGACCTACGATATTCTCTACGACATTCTCATCAAGCAGAACGGCGATCTGCACCCGACTGGACGAATGTGCCGCTCGACGTGGAGAAGTACCGCAGGAGTCATCTTTGAACCTTATGACCTCAAGGTCCCTTGACGGCACCGTTGATTTCTGAGACCGGATGAAAAAGTCCGACCGTAGAAAGCGGCCGGGCTTTTTGCGTGTGAAAAATAGGCTTACCGCGGCGGCTGCGCTGTAACAGCGTCCCCGCCGCATCTCGCGCAGCACGGGCACGCTGACGCACAGCGAGGCGGCGAGGAAAAAGACGAGGCCGATCATGCGGTTGACGCTGATGGTCTCGCGGAAGCAGACCA
>VOFC01002927.1_pt1 | contig 17465 bp, 28 predicted proteins | sample 5384161 | NCBI WGS metagenome assembly VOFC01 (sample SAMN12384722, study PRJNA508395) | human gut metagenome | isolation source: healthy gut B | host: Homo sapiens
AAACCTCCGTCGTTCTGGTCATCGGCGTCAATTATGTTGAAAGTTCACTACCATTGAAAATTGGCAGGAAAATTCGAAAAGCCGGGGAAAAAAGTGATTCTTGGAGCGGCGGATACTTTTCAAAGCCGCTGAGGTGAACAGCTGACAGAGGGCAATACCGTGCCGGTGTGGAGATCGTTGGTGGTCAGGAAGGATCTGATCCGTCCGTTGTATACGATGCCGTGCAGGCAGCAAAAGCCCGGAAAGCAGATGTATTATTGTGTGATACTGCAGGACGTCTGCATAATAAGAAAAACTTAATGGAAGAGCTAAAGAAAATTAATCGTATTCTGGAAAAAAGAGTATTCCGATGCGTTCCGCGAGACATTTTGGTTGTTCTGGATGCAACGACCGGGACAGAATGCACTGGCACAGGCAAAGCAGTTCAGCAGAGGTGCAGACATTACCGGAATTATTTTAACGAAAATGGACGGAACCGCAAAGGGAGAAATCGCAACATTGGATCGTTTTGAGGAAGCCAGTGAAATTGTAAAAAAGTAACACAGGAGACAAAACTGGTTTACAGTGATTATTTCAGCGAGCAGACCGGTAACAAAGTATATCTGAAACCAGAAAATATGCAGTTTACCGGAGCATATAAGGTACGTGGAGCCTATTATAAAATCAGCACTTTATCCGAAGAAGAAAGAGAGAGGGGACTGATTACCGCTTCCGCAGGAAACCATGCCCAGGGTGTTGCCTATGCAGCAAAATGCTATGGCTGTAAAGCAACCATCGTTATGCCAACCACAACACCACTGATTAAAGTAAACCGTACCAAGAGCTATGGTGCTGATGTAGTACTTTATGGAGATGTTTATGATGAAGCATGTGCAGCATGCTTATGAACTGGCTGAAGAAGCATGGATATACTTTTTATCCATCCTTTTGATGATTTGACGGTTGCAACCGGTCAGGGAACCATTGCAATGGAAATTTTTCAGGAACTTCCGCTGGTAGAATATATTCTGGCGGAAGTGGTGAGTAATAACAAGTCTTTCTCAGTGGGAGTACAATCTCCGACTGAGATAAACGCTCCGTACCTTATTTCTTCCCAGAGAAAAGCTGATATCCTTCGTAGCAATCTTGTTCGGTTCAAAGGCCTGTCCTGCCCAGATGATCTCCTGCAGTGCAATGAAGATGCGTGCGAGAGAAGTGTCCTTTACCAGTGTCAGGATTTCGTTTGACATTGGTGGAATGATTCTTTTACCATCTGTAATAATTTTACACGGAAGAAAATCTGGGATTTGGTCATGCCCAGAACCAATCCGGCTTCTTCCTGACCTACCGGTACACTTTGAATACCACCGCGGTAGATTTCGGAAAAGTAGCAGGCATAGTTCAAAAATGAAGGAAACGGATGCTGCGAGGAAACGTCCGGTTTCGCCGCCGCCCCAGATTGGGTTATGTAATACCAGTCCTGGAAAAAGTAGATGATCAGTAACTGGATCATCAGAGGGGTACCGCGGACAACCCAGATCAGAAGTTTAAAAAGCACTGACTGGTTTGATGCGGGACATGGAACCGAAACAGATTGCAAGACCCAGAGGACATGCGCCAATCAGGGTAATGACAAAAAGTCGTAATGTCTGTAAAAAGCCGATATTTAAGGAATGAATGACAATCGGCAGCTGTTGTGAAAAATCCATGATAGTTCCTGCTTTCTCTAAATATTTTTGTCACAGCTCACGCATCATATGCATTGAATTCATGCGTATGCCTACGTGAAAAAAAACGTGTGAACGGTACATTTTTATGCACAACAAAGAGCGGAAAACTCCGCTCTCTGTTTTAATTAAAAATCACTATTTATTTTACAAATCTCAACAAACAAATATCTCTCAACAAACAAATATTACTCAACAAACAAATGTTTCTCAACAAACAAATATTACTCAACAAACAAATATTACTCAACAAACAAATATCTCTCAATAAAACAAGGATATAACCAGATAAGACCGGATAGCGGTTATTTGGTTATGAATAGGCAACATAAGCAAATGGCTATGTTGTGTGATCACAGGATTATTTCTGCTCAACAACTGCAGCCTGTACACCATATTTTTTCAGCAATCTGCTCCATGGATCCGTCAGCATAGCTGGATTTGAAGAAGTTATTTAATTCCGCAGCCAGATCAGAACCTTTTCTGAAACCGACACCGTATTCTTCATCATTTAATCCAATGGTGTAAGTCAGGTTGGAATAACCGGTGCCTTCGCCAACCATTGCGGCAGCCATCAGGGAATCGATGATAGCAGCATCGGATGCCTGCAGCAACTTCCATCAGTGCATCTGACTGAGCAGTAACAGCAGTGTAGTTTAAGCCAAGTTCCTGAGCCTGTGCTTCGCCGGCACTTCCGGATTCAACAGCAAAAGTGAGATCTTTTAAGCTGTCTTTGTCCTGATATTTATCAGCTACGTCAGACGGAACAACAACTACCTGTGCATTGTTACAATAAGCGGTTGTACAGGACATGGAACTTGTTACTTCATCTGTCAGTGTCATGCCATTCCATACACAGTCGATGGTTTTTCCATCTAATTCAAGGATTTTGTTGTCCCCAGTCGATTTCTACAAACTCAACATCTACGCCAAGACTTTCGGCAAAAGCAGATGCAAGGTCAGCATCAAATCAATCCAGTTTCGTTTTCATCCTGATAATCCATTGGCTCGAAATCTGTGATACCTACCACCAAAGTACCTTTGTCTTTAACATAAGCAAGATCGCTGTCTGTGTTTTCTGCTGTCGCAGAGGTATCTTTGCTGTTGCCTGCGGAAGCAGATCCGCTGCTGTTTGTATTGCCACATGCAGCCATGGAAGCGACCATACCCGCAGCAAAGAACGAGTGCTAATAATTTCTTTTTTTCATCTTCTTTTCTCTCTCCTCTGATAAATCTTTCTTAAAACATGCTACCAGATCATCATCTTGGAGAGCAGGCAGCGGACTTTCTCACCACCGGAGAGTACACGGACCTGTTTCACACCGTCATCACCGGCAAACAGCATACGTCCGAGGAAGCCACGTACATAAGTTGCATCTTTGATCTCGGAGAACTGTGTCAGCCAGTCTACGATCGTCAGATCATTGTCGAACTCTTTGGTGCTGTCCTTTGGAAAATAAGCCTGAGATGTGGTGACACCCCATTTGAAAGAACCTTCGTCCGGTTCCATTTCGCCCATCAGGATCTTGAAGAATACTGTTTTTGCAAGTTCGTTGCCGCCGACAAAAGCGACTTTGTCATTTCTTCCAAGTGTGAAAGAAATATCATCGAGTACTTTTACGCCGTCGATGGTCTTGGAAAGATTCTCTACCATCAGTACTTCATTGCCGATCTCACGTTCCGGACGGAAATCAATGTACGGATATTTACGGCTGGAAGGACGGATCTCATCCAGCTGGATTTTTTCCAGAGCACGTTTTCTGGAAGTAGCCTGTTTGGATTTGGAAGCGTTGGCACTGAATCTGGAGATAAAGTCCTGTAATTCCTTGATTTTTTCTTCCTTCTTTTTGTTTGCTTCTTTCATTTGGCGAATCAGCAGCTGGCTGGATTCGTACCAGAAGTCGTAGTTACCGGCATAGAGCTGAATCTTGCCGTAATCGATGTCGGCAATATGGGTGCAGACCTTATTTAAGAAATAACGGTCATGGGAAACAACGATAACCGTATTGTCAAAGTTGATCAAAAATTCTTCTAGCCATGCGATCGCACCGAGATCCAGATGGTTGGTAGGCTCGTCGAGAAGCAGGATATCCGGATTTGCCGAATAGGGCTCTTGCAAGCAGGACTTTGACCTTTTCATTACCGTTTAAGGCCCATCAGAGTGGTGTAGTGGTCTTCTGTCGGGATGCCAAGACCATTTAATAACATGGCAGCATCGGATTCTGCATTCCAGCCGTCCATCTCAGCAAATTCGCCTTCCAGTTCACTGGCACGGATACCATCTTCATCGGAAAAATCCTCTTTTTGCATAGATAGCATCCTTCTCCTTCATGATATCATAGAGACGTTTGCTTCCCATGATAACGGTATCTAAAACGGAGTACTCATCATATTTGAAGTGGTCCTGCTGCAGGAAGGAAAGACGTTGATGGTTTCCGTACATCTCACGAGATCCAGAAGATCGAAACATGGGATTACGAAGATCTGGAAGATCTCGTAGATAAGGATGCAATCAAGGAATTCCGTGCACATGCACTGAACCCGAACCATCCTTGCCAGAGAGGTTCTGCACAGAACCCGGACATCTTTTTCCAGGCAAGAGAGGCTTGCAACCCTTACTACGATGCAATGCCGGCTATCGTTCAGGAATACATGGACAAAGTAAATGCAAAGATCGGTACAAACTACAAACTGTTCAACTACTACGGTGCTGCTGATGCAGAAAAAGTAATCGTAGCTATGGGATCTGTAAATGATACCATCGAAGAGACCATCGATTACCTGATGGCTGCCGGCGAAAAAGTCGGTGTCGTAAAAGTTCGTCTGTACAGACCGTTCTGTGCAGAAGCACTGATCGATGCAATTCCGGAATCTGTAAAACAGATCACGGTTCTTGACAGAACAAAAGAGCCGGGTGCTATGGGTGAACCGCTGTACCTGGATGTAGTAGCAGCTCTGAAAGGTTCCAAATTCGATGCAGTTCCTGTATATTCAGGACGTTACGGACTTGGTTCCAAAGATACAACACCTACTCAGATCGTTGCTGTATACAACAACACAGAAAAGAAAGTATTCACGATCGGTATCGAAGATGACGTTACCAATCTGTCTCTGCCGCTGGGCGAGCAGCTGATCACAACTCCGGAAGGAACCATCAACTGCAAGTTCTGGGGATTGGGAGCAGACGGTACCGTTGGAGCAAACAAGAACTCTATCAAGATCATCGGTGACAACACAGATATGTACGCACAGGCTTACTTTGACTATGACTCAAAGAAATCCGGCGGTGTTACCATGTCTCATCTGCGTTTCGGTAAGAAACCGATCAAATCTACCTACCTGATCCATAAAGCAAACTTTGTTGCATGCCACAATCCTTCCTATGTTCGTAAATACAACATGGTTCAGGAACTGGTTGACGGCGGTACATTCCTGCTGAACTGCCCATGGGATATGGAAGGTCTGGAAAAACATCTGCCGGGTCAGGTAAAAGCATACATCGCAAAGCACAACATCAAATTCTACATCATTGATGGTGTTAAGATCGGTATCGAGACAGGCATGGGTCCGACTCGTATCAATACCATCCTGCAGTCTGCATTCTTTAAACTGGCTAACATCATTCCGGAAGAAAGTGCGATCGAGCTGATGAAAGCAGCAGCAAAAGCAACTTACGGACGTAAGGGTGATGATGTCGTTCAGAAGAACTGGGCAGCTATCGATGAAGGTGCAAAACAGATCGTTGAAGTAAACGTTCCGGAAAGCTGGAAAGACGCACAGGACGAAGGTCTGGATACCAAAGTTGCAACAGGCGACCGTCAGGACGTAGTAGATTTCGTAAACAACATCCAGAACAAAGTAAATGCTCAGGAAGGTAATACACTGCCTGTATCTGCATTCAAAGATTATGTGGACGGTACGACACCATCCGGTGCAGCTGCATTCGAAAAACGTGGTATCGCAGTAAACGTTCCTGTATGGAATCCGGAAAACTGTATCCAGTGTAACCGCTGTGCATATGTTTGTCCGCACGCTGTTATCCGTCCGGTAGCGTTGACTGACGAAGAGGTTGCTGCAGCTCCGGAAGGACTGAAGACTCTGCCGATGACCGGTATGAAAGAATATAAATTCACAATGACTGTATCCGCTTACGACTGTACCGGATGTGGTTCCTGTGCAAACGTCTGCCCGGGGCAAGAAAGGTGCAAAAGCACTGGCTATGGAAAACATGGAAGCAAATGCCGGTGAACAGAAATACTTCGACTATGCAACAAAACTGCCTGCAAAAGCAGATGTGGTAGAAAAATTCAAAGAAAATACAGTAAAAGGATCTCAGTTCAAACAGCCACTGCTTGAGTTCTCAGGTGCCTGTGCAGGTTGTGGTGAGACACCGTATGCAAAACTGGTTACACAGCTGTTTGGTGACAGAATGTACATTGCAAACGCAACAGGATGCTCCTCTATCTGGGGTAACTCTTCACCGTCCACTCCGTATACAGTAAATGCAAAAGGACAGGGTCCTGCATGGTCCAACTCTCTGTTCGAAGATAACGCAGAGTTTGGTTATGGTATGCTGTTAGCTCAGAAAGCAATCCGTGAAGGACTGAAAGCAAAAGTAGAAGCTGTTGCTGCAAACGAAAAAGCTTCTGATGAAGTGAAAGCAGCCTGCCAGGAATGGCTGGATACTTACAGCGTAGGTGCTACAAACGGAACAGCTACAGACAAACTGGTAGCAGCTCTGGAAGGCATCGATGTGATACATGCAAGGACATCGTCAAGAACAAAGATTTCCTGGCTAAGAAGTCCCAGTGGATCTTCGGTGGTGACGGTTGGGCTTACGATATCGGATTCAACGGCGTTGACCACGTACTTGCAAGCGGCAAGGATATCAACATCATGGTATTCAACACTGAGGTTTACTCCAATACAGGCGGTCAGGCTTCCAAGGCAACACAGATCGGTGCAGTTGCACAGTTCGCAGCAGGCGGTAAAGAAGTGAAAGAAAAAAGATATGGCAAGCATTGCAATGAGCTATGGTTATGTATATGTAGCACAGATCTCCATGGGTGCTGACTTCAATCAGTGCGTAAAAGCAATCGCAGAGGCAGAGGCATATCCGGGACCGTCCCTGATCATCGCTTATGCTCCGTGTATCAACCATGGTATCAGATGTGGAGCGTATAATCACTTATAAACTGGCACCGATCAACGTATCTGTGCATGCAATGAATCCGGAGTTGTGTTGCAAGATGCTGCATAACTGTTTTGCCGGAGAAGCACTGAACAAAATCCGCCGTTTTTATGAGGCAGGGATTGAGATGAACGGTCAGATCAAAGCATGTAAAGGGGTTAATGACGGCGCAGAGCTGGAACGAAGTATCCGGGAGCTGGCAGACTATCTACCCTTACATGGAAAGTCTTTCTGTGGTACCTGTGGGATTGACAAAATTCCGGGATGGTTTGTATCCGTTGGAGCCGTTTACAAAGGAGGATGCAAAAGAAGTACTGAGATGATTCATAAATGGCAGAAAATATGCTATGAAAAACACGGTACACATTTTGTGCAGGCATCGGATGAATGGTATCTGCTGGCAGAAGAACCGTTTCCACCGGAAGAAAATTATGATGGATATTCAGCTGGAAAATGGTGTGGGCATGATTCCATTGTTGGCGAGCGAGTTTGATGCTTGTCTGAGCTGGAACAGGAAGAGGGAGAAAAAGACCTGTTTCAGTCAAAACGCTCCGGCAGAACCGAAGGTTTTCAACTGTTTGGCAGAAAGAAAAAAACAGGTGGCTGCTGAGGGAACATCTGTATCGCCGTATTGTATCCATTGCTACCGGAAAATCAGCGGCACCTGTTGATGCGGAAGCTGGCAGCAAAGTTTATCTGCCTGCATCCGGATATCAAAGTCAATGTATATCAGATTCGAAATGATTTCTTTGGAGAGATGATTACTGTGTCGGGACTGTTGACAGGACAGGATTTGAAGGCACAGCTGATGGGCCAGAACTGGGGGATGTATTGTTATTTCCATGTAACTTCTGCTGCGCAGCGGAGAAGAAGTATTTTTGGATGATGTGACATTGTCAGAATTGGAAAACGCTTTACAAGTGCCGATTCATATTGTAAAATCAGACGGGCAGTGTCTGTATGAGGAACTGCTTGGCGGTATTGAGCCGGACAGCGGAGATATTATTTTATCCCAGATGCGGGAGCAGGCACAGATAGCCATTGATACCGCAGATGTCATTATTTTATTACGGATGTAAGACAGGGGGCTTGTAGATGCAGACCAGAAAGTAGCTGACATGCTGCGCCGTTCGCACAAAAGCCAATTATTCTTGCAGTAAATAAAGTAGATGATCGGTGATTTGTTAGATGAAGTGGCAAAAGCATTTTACCCAGGAAATGTTAGAAGAAGCAGAAGATGACAGACCGCGTATTGCCATTGTAGGTAAGCCGAACGTAGGTAAGTCATCACTGATTAACAAGCTGACCGGTGAAAACCGTGTGATTGTTTCTGATATTGCCGGAACTACAAGAGATGCCATTGATACCGATATAAAATATAATGGCAGAGAATATGTATTTATTGATACGGCAGGACTCCGGAGAAAGAATAAGATTAAAGAAAGAATTAGAGCGTTACAGTATCATCCGGGCAGTAACAGCAGTGGAACGTGCAGATGTGGTCATTATTGTAATTGATGCTACAGAAGGCGTAACGGAGCAGGATGCCAAGATTGCTGGAATTGCCCATGAAAGGGGCAAAGGAATTATCATTGCAGTGAATAAATGGGATGCCATTGAAAAGGATGATAAGACCATTTACAAGCATACAGAGAAAATCCGTCAGATTTTAAGCTTCATGCCATATGCAGAGATTTTATTTATTTCAGCCAAGACCGGACAGCAGTTCAATCTCCGACTGAGATAAACGCTCATGAGGATGTGCAGTGATTCTGAGAAGAATATGTCAGCTAGATTGCCAAGGTCTTCGTAGCTTGAGGGTGCACATTTACAAAACAGTCTGCTGAGCAAATCTTTCAGGTCTCAAGACGTTCTTTATGAATGAAGTGTTTTCGTGTCTATACAAGTCCGGACATGCTGGGGATAGAGTTGGGGGCTTCCCTGAAAAATGTCATTGCACTGGCAGCAGGTATGGCAGACGGACTTGGTTATGGAGATAATACCAAGGCAGCACTGATTACCCGTGGAATCAAGGAAATCAGCCGCTTAGGCGTTGCTATGGGTGCAAATACCGAGACATTGAACGGATTGTCCGGCATCGGTGATCTTATCGTAACCTGTGCCAGCCGTCACAGCCGGAACCGAAAAGCCGGTATGTTGATCGTCGTGGCTATTCGATGCAGCAGGCAATGGATGAGGTCAAAATGGTCGTGGAAGGTGTTTATTCAGCGAAAGCTGCCCATTTGCCCTCGCTAAAAAATATGAAATCAATATGCCGATTATTGAACAGGTGAATGCTGTGCTTTTCGAAAATCAGCCGGCTAAAGATGCTGTAATGGAGCTGATGCTGAGGGATAAAAGGCAGAACATGAGGATATTCTGTGGTAGCGTGCAGCGTGTGTTTTACTGCGTTCATGAGCAAGTAGCAAAAGCGGATTGCGAATGTCCGCTTTACTGAAAAAAATATCCGGGAAAAGCAGATAACAGAACATATGATTGGGGGATGACAGAATGCTGATACAATGCGGAAAATGTGGTAAAGTGTATGATTATGACAAGTACAGCAGGATTTGCCCTGTATGTGCGCAGTATAACCGGTTGGACAGTCGGGAGGATATGGAACAAAACATGCATGACAGATATGATACCGGGAGCCATCCGCATCAGCATGACTGGTATCAGGAACCCAAAAATACTTACAAGCACAGTCCGAAGTCCTATGCACATGAGGAAGAGAAACGTGAAACTGGGTGGAAGTCAGCTGACAGATCCGATAACAGCGAAATCAGAGAGCATATGGGAGTAAAAATTTTCGTTATTGTGATATGTATGATCGTCGGTATTTCGGCAGTAGCAGCGGTTCTGTTTTCTCATGTACAGGATATTTTCAATGATGGATGGGAGATTGGTGATCAGGATTACGAACAGACAGAGGAAGTGATTGATCCGGAATATCAAAACCGCATTTATGTAGATTATGCATGGGCGGATTATCTGGGAGATGAGCTCAGCGAGGTAGACTGGGAGGAATATGTGAATGATTATTTCACAGAGGCTACCGATGGAGAACTGGAACAGCTTTCCACACTTACGACAGAACCCGGATATGTGTATTATCCATTTCTATAAATATCAAAAACAATCTGCCTGAAACGTATAATCTGTCATACCTGACGGCTGATCTGATCAGTTTCTGGTCCGATGAAGATATGGATGGTAATCCAGACACTTATTATCCGGTGGAAAACTGTTTACTATCAGTCAGCCGGAGACGGAGTCCATGGATAATAATTATATCGATATCCTCTGTAGCAGTTCCGGAAGAACTGGAAGATCTTTATGGTGCTTTGTGCCTTGAATGACAATACAGAAGAATTTGATTGTTATTTATATCAGGATTAGGATGATAAAATCATTGATATAAAATACATAAAAGCAGTAGGAGACCTGGTGTTTACAGAGGATACCAGGTCTTCTTAGCGTAATTACGTAATCAGAATTGTGCTTTATCAATAAATGGAGGAAGATAAAATGGAAAACATTCGAATTAAATATTTTACGGATAAAATTGATAAACTGGAGTATATCGACGGAAAATCTGACTGGATTGATCTGCGAGCCAGCGAGACCGTAGAATTAAAGGCTGGTGAATTTAAGTTGATTCCGCTGGGCGTTGCCATGGAGTTGCCAGAAGGATATGAGGCACATGTGGTTCCACGCAGTTCCACCTTTAAAAACTATGGCCTGTTGCAGGTGAACAGCTGCGGCATTATTGATGGTTCTTACTGTGGCGATGAAGATATGTGGCGGATGCCGGTATATGCGACCCGTGATACGGTTGTAAATCTTAATGACAGAATCTGTCAGTTCCGAATTATAAAAAATCAGCCACAGATAGTGTTCCAGGAGGTAAATGCTCTGGGAAACAGTAACCGTGGTGGCTTTGGCAGTACCGGAAAAACAATAATCTGCGGTTGAATGTCCACTTTACAAACAAGTTCGTTAAAATGTCAAAAAATTGAAACCTATGGGCGTAATGCTGAAAAATTATGAGATATATACAAAAAACTGGCAGAAATAACAAGGTTTTGATGGTAATTTTGTTAAAATACCTGATGACAAAAGAAACACAATTTGTTAAAATAACAACAAAAAAGCAAGCAGTGGTTTTGTGGAGAATTATTTTATGGAGGGTAATTAAAAATGGCAGAATTATCATTGAAACACGTTTATAAGAGATATCCAAACGGTTTTGAGGCTGTTTCTGATTTTAACCTTGATGTAGCAGATAAAGAATTCATCATCTTCGTATAACTGTCTGGATGTGGTAAATCTACAAACACTTCGTATGATCGCAGGTCTGGAGTGAAATTTCTGAAGGTGAGTTCGATATCGACGGTAAAAAGAATGAACGATGTTGAACCGAAAGACAGAGATATAGCTCTGGTTTTCCAGAACTATGCTTTGTATCCTCATATGACAGTATATAATAATATGGCATTGGCGTTAAAATTAAGAAAAGTTCCAAAAGACGAGATCGATAAAAAGTTCGTAACGCAGCAAGAATTCTTGATCTTGAGAAATTACTGGATCGTAAACCAAAAGCTCTTTCCGGTGGACAGAGACAGCGTGTTGCCATGGGACGTGCCATTGTCGCGAGAGCCGAAGGTATTCCTGATGGATGAGCCGCTCTCCAACCTGGATGCAAAATTAAGAGTACAGATGCGTTCTGAGATTTCTTCCTTACATCAGAGACTTGGTGCAACTATCATTTATGTAACTCATGATCAGACTGAGGCTATGACACTTGGGTACCAGAATCGTTGTTATGAAAGACGGTGTGTCATCATGCAGGTAGATTCTCCGCAGAAACTGTATAATGAGCCGAACAACCTGTTTGTTGCAGGATTCATCGGTTCTCCGCAGATGAACTTCATGGATTGCGTATGCAAAATCGAGGGTGACAAAGTTACTTGACAAATGGCGATGCAACTTATGTAATGCCTGCAAATAAAGCAAAGGCATTAAAAGATGAAGGGATATGACGGAAAGACGGTTGTATTTGGTATTCGTCGGATGATATGGATGATTATTCTGAGTATATTGAAAAACATGCAGGATATACGATCAAAGCAAAATGTACCGGATATGAGCTGCTTGGTTCTGAAGTATTACTGTACTACACAACTAATGGTGTCACAATGACTGCTAAAGTTGATTCCACTACACCATGCCGCTATGGTGATGATGTGACAGTTGCTTTCGATATCGACAAAGGACATATTTTCGACAAAGAGACAGAGCAGATTATTTCACACTAAGAGATGAAATACAAATGTACATTGAGGCAGTTGTGTAGATATAAGACTGGGTATGAGTATCATACCCAGTTTTTGTTGTATAAAGTGTTCCTTCCCTGTACGTCAATAATTGATTTGGGAGGTAAGAACAGTGGCGGAAGCACATATATCGGGAAAAAACTGACGCAGGCATTGCGTGAAATGAAAAATATCCAGAATGGATTTCGTCCTTTTCAAAAAAAAGGAAAACTTCACAGCGTCGACCTGTCCCGAACCGGATATGAAGATGCAGGAGTTTGTGACACAGTTTGGAAAATCCATGGCAGAAAGTCAGACGATCCAGGACTGGATTTTTTGAAAATCGAGATTAATGAGAAAACAGAACACATTTTACTGGTCAATAAAAAATGGAAGTGAGACTCTTCCTATGTCATTGGACGGATGGCAGCCTGCCAGATCCGAAATTTGTACCTGTCTGCACAAGAGCCGGTAAATGAGACTAATTTTCTGCCGCATGCTGCATGGCGATTATTCTGAACGGCAGATCAGGAAAGAAAATCAGGAAGTCCGACTGAAAAGCGGATCATTTGTTATATGTGATACGTCTGGCGACAGAACAGGATAAGATTGTCATGGAAACATTGAAGAATCTGTTTGTCTTGTATAATGTAGATTATCTGGTGGATGTGGAAGGGTGTCGTGCTGATCAAAAATGTTCAGGGCATGGAGATGAAGGCAGAACAATATGCACGCTGCATTATAGATAATCTTCAGACAGAGGCCATGATCAATGCCTGGGGGCTATTCGGATCCGGCAGAGAGTTTTTGGACTTCCGTAGCCGGTATCCTTGGCATGTACGGCGTTGCAGATTGGAACGGTATTTTATGACGAAGAGCAGGTGTTTTATTATGTCATCTTGGTCTTGGACGGATTATTCAACAGCTGTCCCCGGAACTTTGTGATCTTTTTCTGGAAGAAGTACTGGGAGAGCACGCAGAGGTGGAACTGGACGAGGAGACTCTGGCGACGATCAATCATCTGTTTGACAACAATCTAAACATATCTGAGACGGCCAGACAGCTCTTTATTCATCAAAAATACGCTGGTGTATCGTCTGGAACGTATCGAAAAGAAACTTGGTTTGGATATACGGACGTTTTTGAAGATGCGATGTTATTCAAAAATCGCAATGATGGTTCGTGCCGTCGAAATACAATTGCAAAGGAAGCACAATCCATAGTTGCCAAATAAAAACTGAAGTGGTAAAATAATATAATACCCAGTGACGTATGTTGCTGGGTACTTACGTTAAGCAATAAAGGGTACAGGGTAAAAAAATCGATAATATGGTATAAACGAAAAAAAGAAGTCTGGGTGGTAGGACATAAGAATCCGGATACAGATTCTATCTGTGCTGCCATCGCTTATGCAAATCTGAAAAATCAGGCGGACGGGAATCGATACGAGGCAAAACGTGCCGGTGAACTGAATGAAGAGACAAAATATGTGCTGGATACATTTGGGGTAAAATCGCCTGGATTGATCACAGACGTTGGGGCACAGGTAAAGGATATCGAATTCGGAAGACCCCGGGTGTCAGCGGCAAAATTTCTCTGAAACGTGCCTGGGAAATGATGAAGGAGCAGAATGTTGTAACGCTTCCGGTGACGGATAAGGAGAATAATCTTGAGGGTCTGATCATTACAGGTGATATTGCAACTTCTTATATGGATGTATATGATAACAGTATTTTGTCCCGTGCCAAGACACAGTATCAGAATATTGTGGATACACTGGACGGAACTATGCTGTGTGGCAAATGAGCATGCATACTTTTATGAAAGGAAAAAGTAGTGGTTGGCTCTGCAAATCCGGAAACCATGGAACAGTTTCTGGAGGATGATGATGATCTGGTTATCATGGGAAACCGTTATGATGCTCAGATCTGTGCACTGGAGTCCAATGCAAGCTGTATTGTGATCGCCGGAAGCCCACAGGTTCGGAAAACGATTGTAAAAATGGCAGAGGAGAAGCATTGCGTACTGATCACAACGGATTACGATACTTATACAGCAGCCCGCCTCATCAACCAGAGCATGCCAATCAAATTCTTTATGCGCCGGGAACAGTTGGTCACTTTTGAAACAGAAGAGTATATTGACGAGGTACGCGAGATTATGTCAAGGAAAACATCGTGATTTTCCGGTACTGGATGAGAATGGAAAATATGTCGGTATGTTTTCCAGACGGAACCTGTTGAATCTGAAGAAAAACAGTTGATTCTGGTGGATCATAATGAAAAGACACAGGCAGTAGACGGCATTAGTGGAGCGGATATTCTGGAGATCATTGATCACCACCGGATTGGAAGTCTTGAGACGATGTCCCCCGGTATTTTTCCGGAACCAGCCATTGGGCTGTACAGCAACAATCATCTATCAGATGTATCAGGAGCAGAAGGTTGCCATTGATAAAAAAGTAGCAGGATTACTCTGTTCGGCAATTCTGTCTGACACACTGATGTACCGTTCTCCGACCTGCACACCGTTTGATAAGGCTGTTGCAGAAGAACTGGCACAGATCGCTGATATCAATATCGAGGAGCACGCAAAAGCAATGTTCCAGGCCGGCAGTGATTTCGGAAGCAAAAACACCGGAAGAGATTTTCTATCAGGATTTCAAAACTTTCAGCCAGGATGGTGTGGAGTTTGGTGTCGGTCAGCTCAGTGCCATGACCCAGGAAGAACTGGAGCAGGTGCGTGACAAATTACCGCCATATTTGCGGGACGTTCTGGTAGAACGAAAAATCGAGATGGTATTTGTGATGCTGACAAATATTATTGAAGAGACAACTTATCTTATCTGTGCGGGTGAAAAGGCAGATGACTTAGTAGAAAAAGCATACCATGTTCATAAAGAAGGCGATTATCATGTTTTGAAAGGTGTTGTATCCAGAAAAGAAGCAGCTGATTCCGATGTTTATGTCAGCGATGCAGGAACAGTAGAGTCTGCAATCATAAAGTGAGAAAGGATAAAGAGAGCGATGGAAAGAGAGTATTGGAAAGCAGGAAACATGCTTTATCCGGTGCCGGCAGTGATGATCAGCTGTCAGAGACCGGGAGAGCGTCCGAATATTATTACGGTTGCCTGACCGGAACAATCTGTTCTGATCCGGCGATGGTGTCTATTTCTGTTAGAAAGAGCGTTATTCTTATGATATTATCAGAGAAACTGGAGAATTCGTCATCAACCTTACTACAAATGATCTGACTTTTGCAACCGATTACTGTGGTGTGAAGTCCGGAAAAGGATGTAGATAAGTTTAAAGAAATGAATCTGACACCGAGTAAGTCAAAGACGATTTCCGCACCTGGTATTTCAGAAAGCCCGGTAAGTCTGGAATGTAAAGTAAAGCAGGTGTTGGAACTTGGTTCACACGATATGTTTCTGGCGGAGGTGACGGCAGTATCAGTCGATCCGAAATATATGGATGAGAAGGAAAAATTTTCATTTGAATGATATCGGTCTGACGGCTTATTCTCATGGTGAATATTTTAAGCTTGGAGAGAAGATCGGGTCTTTCGGTTATAGTGTGAAAAAGAAATAGAAACTCTGAATGAAAAATATTAAATAAAAAAAAGAACAGGATATAGCAATCGGAAGAGCCAGTTGCTATATCCTGTTCTTTTCTTTTTATCGGATCAGAGTGTCCATTAGCATTTCATATACATCAAAATTCTGACCGTTTCCAGTTACGGCAGACAGCCTCTGCCTGATCACGGTTCTGTACATGAATTGTCAGATCTACCAGGTCAGTGCGTTGATTCTGAATTCGACAACGGACAGCATATCCATGATTAGCTGCTTTATAATAATCGGCAAAAATTGCCGTTTCCTGTCGCAGATCAAAATGATGAGCCTGAAAAATAAGTACGGATATCTTCTTTGATGGCATCGGATATTTTTGTGGGAAAAATCCAGGGTTTGTCGGCCGTAGTCTGTCAGGTGATAGCGGGTATTGTTATGGGTGGATTCGGCAGTGATCAGATCTGTCTGCAGAAGACTGGTGATCGCTTCTGTACCGTGAAATAATTTGTATATTCTTTTTTCCAGAACAAAATTTGTGATTTTGTGTGTTAGTCAGCGGATATTCGACCAGGTTCAGCATATACAGGATCATAACGCGGTACATGGTGTCTAATTCTGTCATGGTTCAATGCCTTCTTTCTATATTCTCCTGCATATCTTGTAGTAAGAATGTCAACAGCATAGTATCAGGATTGAAATTTACTTCCCTGATAGGTCTTTCGTTCTTGCAGACGCTACGGATGGTATTCAGCACTCGTTTTTTATCCGTGCTCCAGCGGGGAGCCAGCAGCAGGGCGCGGTAATCGTCCCGGTAATGCGGTGTACCACCATGGAAGGGGGGGAAGCAGTTCCAGACAGTCTGCGATAAAATCACAGTATTCTTCCAGCGTAAAGTGGAAATGGATGCTGTTCATAATAATCTGCCAGATCAGTATCAGACAGTACATGAAGCAACCGCAACTTGACACCGGATACCGTAGAATGTGCCACATAGTTTACCGTATCCAGCATATCCTGCTTTGTCTCACCGGGGAGTCCGAAGAGAATGACATGGGTGATCACCGGAATTTTACAGGTTTAAGTTCTGTCTGCCTGTTTCATAACTTTGTACCAGTGAAAATTCTCTGCGGATAAAATCTGCTGTTTTCATCGGATTGGGAGCCCGAATTCTATCCACACCGGTTTGATCTCTGGTTCAATTCGGACAACAGTGTGAGGATTTCATCATTGATACAGTCCGGTCTTGTGGCGATGGATAGTACAACAATGTCGTTGGATCAAATGCTTCCGGCATAATGAAATCTTCGTTGATCTCATCATCGGATACGAGTGCAGCAAGTGCTTCGGCAGCAGCAAGTTTCATTTCTTCTGTGATCTGTTTTGCATGTCCTTCCAGCGCACCTTTGAAAATACCAGGAATGCGATTACATTGTTTACCTGATTCGGAAAATCGCTTCGTCCGGTTCCAACAACTTTAGCTCCTGCAGCTTTTGCAACATCCGGCATAATTTCCGGTACCGGGTTTGCCATGGCAAAAGAATACAATATTCGGTGCGGAACACCTACGACAAAATATCAGCACCTTTTAAGGCGTCTGCTAATGTTCCACTTGCATTTCAAATTTGTTACTTCTGTCATTTTCTGCTGCATCAGTTTAAGTTCGGATAATCTTTTCCGAT
>VOFC01002955.1_pt1 | contig 17456 bp, 28 predicted proteins | sample 5384161 | NCBI WGS metagenome assembly VOFC01 (sample SAMN12384722, study PRJNA508395) | human gut metagenome | isolation source: healthy gut B | host: Homo sapiens
CATCGCCCTGTGCGACGCGAGGCACCGGCATCCGGCAAGACCTACGCTTATCTGGCAGCTGCCGCGGCCCAACCGATCCGACACGGAGGCGCTGCGCAAGCCGTCATTACCTCAACCTCCAGCATCGCCTTGCAGGAACGCCGTGCAGACGGAATACCTTCCGCTGCTGTCCTGCATCCTGCTGGCAGACGGACAGATCGACCGTCCGTTGCTCTCTGTGATCCGCAAAGGCAAAGGCCATTATGTTTGCGACGAACGCCTGCAAAGGCGGCTTCGTCAGGTGAACTTTCAAAAAGAAAGATCCGGCAGCCGCCGACGCCCTTCGCACGCTGAAGGTAACGCTGGACATGGGCAATGTCCCCCATCTCAGCGGTTATGACCGGGAACATGTCTGCGTTCCGCAGTTCTGCGACTGTGATTATCAGGACTGCCGGTACAAGCGCTTTCTGAAACGCTGCGACGCGGATCGATATGTGTTCCAGATCTGTAACCATAATCTTTTGCTGGCGGACGCCATCCACCGCAGTCAGGGCAAACGTCCCATTTTCCCAGAGCATAGCGTCATCATCGTAGATGAAGCCCATAAGCTGCCGGAAGCGGCGGGAGATGTTCGGCATGACGCTGACTGCCGGTGACGCCAAAGCATGATCCACCAGCTCCGCGCGGAACGGTATCTGCTGGCAGCAGATGTACTGGCAGGCACGATGGGGCCGCTGCTCCGCAAGCTCCGCAGTCAGAGAGGAAACCGAACCCCTGGATGCGTACCTTCATTTGCTGACGATCCCCAGCCGTTCTCTTCTTGTTATTGAGAAGCAGGTCGGCAGGCTGCTGTCAGCGCAGGGGCGCAGGCAGCTGGAAAAGCTGCGCGGCACGGTGTCTCTCGCGGTCCGAGAACGATATGATCCTCTACACAGCGGATGACGGCGATGGCGGAACCATGCTGTGCGCCACCGTTTCAGATTTGACAGAACAGATGCGCCAGGTCCTGTGGAGGCCGGAACACGCTTTTGTACTGGCCTCTGGGACTTTGGCTGTAGGGGATGACTTTCACCGTTTTCGTTCGCAGACTGGACTGATGGACGGGCAGCGCGTAACGGAGTCGGTTTCTCTTTCTCCCTTTGACTATAAGCGGAATTGTCTGCTGTACTTGCCGCAGCTTCCACCGAGCCAAAGTTCGGAAGCATACTATGATGAATTGACAGATGAAATCGCGGAACTCATCCGCGCGGCCTGGGGGCCATGCGCTGGTGCTGTTCACCTCCTATGCCGCCATGTCAGCGGTAAAGGATAGGCTGCGGGAGCGGGAACTCAGCTTCCCGTTATTTACCTTGGGCAGAAACGCCCTGCACATGACGGGCGATTTCGGCAAACACCGGGGGCTGTGCTGTTGGCTACAGGCGCGGCTTGGGAAGGCTTTGATTTCCCCCGGCGACTGCGTATCCCTGCTGGTGATCCCCGCCTGCCTTTCGCCTATCCGGACGCACTGAAGGAAAAAGAGCGGGAGGAATACGCATCCCTTCGCCAGTTTATTCAGAATGTGGCCGTTCCGGAAATGCAGATTAAGCTGCGTCAGGGCTTTGGACGGGCCATCCGCACAGAGACCGACACCTGCGTCATTGCCATCTTGGACGAGCGCGCAGGCCGCGGCCGCCGCTACTACGCAGCCATGCGGGATGCTCTGCCGGACATGCGCACCACGAGCAGCCTGCAGGCTGTAACAAAGTTCCTGCGGGAGCGAAAGCCGGAAAGCTATTTTGAGGTGTGCGCATGATCGACGCCAAGAAGGAATTGCAGTACCGGCTGGCCGTTCGGATGCTGGAACATTTATCCGAAAAGGGCCTTCTGACAGCAAAGGAACTGGCTTATGCCAAGGGACTCGCCCGAGAAAAATACGCCCCGCAGACTGTTCGGGAATAGTGCTGGCTATTCTGCGGATAGTGTGGTAGCTTGTGTGTTGCCAAAAAAGATACAGGAGGTGAATGAAATGGCAAATGTAAAAATGATCGCGCCCCAGACGTTCCAACCGGAACACATGCGGGTGGCGGCCTACTGCCGGGTCAGTTCGGATTCAAGGATCAGCTGCATTCTACGCCGCCCAGATCCACAGCTACACGGAGGAGATCGCCCAGCATGACGGCTGGGAGTTGGTAGACGTGTATGCCGACGAGGGGCTCACCGGTACCCGGATGGATAGGCGGGAGGACTTCAACCGGATGATGGCAGACTGTCGAAAGGGCAAGATCGACCGAATTCTGGTGAAGTCCGTATCCCGCTTCGCCCGAAATACCAAGGATTGCCTCTCCACTCTGCGAGAACTGTCCGCTCTGGGTGTCTCTGTCCAATTTGAAAAAGAAAATATCGACACGAAAACGCTCACCACCGAACTGATGGTGAGCGTTTCCGGTTCTCTGGCCCAGCAGGAATCCATTTCCATCTCGGCTAATCAGAAAATAAGTTATCAGCGAAGAATGGAAAGAGGGGAATTTATCACCTGCTCGGCACCTTACGGCTATCGGATCATAGACAAGAAAAACCTTGAAATCATCCCGGAGGAAGCGACCACGGTACAATGGATATTCGATGCCTATTTGAATGGCCGCAGTGCGGAATGGATTGCAGACCAACTCACAAGAAGGGGCATTGAAAATACCACACACGCAAACCGTGGACTGCTTATGGAATCCGGTACATTTTACGCAATGAAAAATATATCGGGGACGCACTGGGGCAAAAGAAATTCACAAAAGGTTTTCCCTTTTTAGAAAAAAACGCAACCACGGAGAGCAAGAGCAGTATTACGTAGAAAATACACATTTGCCCATCATCGAGCGTGAGCGGTTTGAAAAAAAGTGCAGAATCTTCTGCAGCAGAAAGCGAAAAGGAAGAAACCAACGAGAAGTCAATATCCACTTACCAGAAAAAATAATTTGTGAGAAATGCGGGACGCCATTTATCCGGCGAGAAACTGCGAAAGGCTTGGTGACATGGGCCTGCCGAACCCATGATCGGAATGCCGCGGACTGCCCCGTGGGGCGTATCCCAGAAACGGAGATCCATGCGGCATTTATCCGGATGTATCGGAAACTCAAAGAGAACGCGGATATGATCCTGAATCCAGCTATGGATCAGCTGAACGCCTTGGAAACCATCCTGCGGCAGAATAATCCCAAAATGCTGATGATTAACAAGGCGATTGCGGAAGCAACGGAAGAAAGCCATAAAATCAGCACCCTGCGGGCTAACGGCTTGCTGGATGCCGATGCCTGCGCCGTCCGCATGAATGCCATCAGCGCCAAACTGACTCAGCTCCGGGGAGAACGCCGCCGGTTGTCGGAAAACGAGGCTTTGGATGAAACCATGGATGCCATTCGCAAGATGACAGCTGTCATAAAGAATGAGCCGGAACAGATGAACATCTTCGATGAGGACTTGTTCGACAGCTTGGTGGAGAAGGTCATCGCAGAATCCCAGACACGCATCCGCTTCCGGCTTTATGGCGGTTTAGAACTGGCAGAACAATTGGAGGTGGCGGCAAGATGATCAACCGAAAAATTTTATATGGGTATCAGATTCGTGACGGCGCATTGGTGATTGTGCCGGAGGAACAGCAGACCATCCGCATGGCCTTTACACTCTACATTGCCGGCACTTCCTATCAAGCTATTGCGGATGCTTTGAATCGCCAGAATATCCCGTATTGGCCGGAAGCGCCGCTTTGGGACAAGCACAAGGTAAAACGCCTTTTGGAAAATCCCGCTACACTGGCAAGGATGGCTTTCCTGCGGCGGTAGATGCGGATACTTTCCAAGCGGCGCGGAAAAAAGCGGAAGAAAAGAACGCCCTACGGCAGCCTCGCGGGGGAAAATCCCCCATTGCGCGGCTGACTCCCTATTTCCGCTGCACCTGCGGTGGAAAGCTCATCCGCATTGGCGGTAAATGGTTGGATAGCAGCGAGCTGCACCTCAAATGTGGGTCCTGCGGCAGTACCATCACCACAGATACGGATACAGTGCTGACAGAGGCAAATCGACAGATTTATGCACACGAACACCCCAAACAGCCTGCTTATGCCCCCTCTGCGGAAGTCATTCGACTGAGCAATGCCATCAACCGTGGCTTAGAGCAGCCGGACTCTCCAGAAGCGGTGATGGCGCTGATTCTACAAGGGGCAGCTGCACGATACGATTGCTGTCCGGAGCCAATTTCTGAATATGAAAATTTTGACCACCTACCGAAAGCAGATTGGAATCACTTTTGGCGGGTGGTTTCTTATATCACGATCACACAGGAGCATATCATAACAGTTCAGTTTACAGATCAGGCAGGAAAGGACGAATGATACATGGAAGCGACAACGACTTTAGATAGGCGGGTGCGGGTGATTCCCGCTACAAAAACGCAGGGAGCCATTCACAGCACCCATGATGGGAAAAAGCGGGTGGCGGCCTACTGCCGGGTATCTACCGACAGTGAAGAACAGCTCAACAGCTATGAAGCCCAAAAGTCCTACTACACACAGAAAATCGAGGACAGTCCGGATTGGGAAATGGCGGGGATCTATGCCGACGAGGGCATCACGGGTACCAGTCTCAAAAAGCGAACAGAGTTCAAAAAGATGATCACTGCCTGCAAACGAGGCCATATCGACCTCATCATCACAAAATCTCTCTCCCGCTTCGCCAGAAACACCGTGGACTGCTTGGAAACAGTGCGCCTGCTGAAAGCCAACGGCATCGGTGTGTACTTCGAAAAAGAGAACATCAATACGCTGACGGAATCCAGCGAGTTCCTGATCACCCTGTTCAGCGGGTTCGCCCAGGCGGAATCCGAATCCCTGAGCAAGAATGTCGCTTGGGGCAAAGCAAAAAGCGCGGAAGCCGGAAAAGTGACCTTCCAATACAAAAAGATGCTGGGATACCGCAGGGGCGCAGATGGACAGCCGGAGATCGTCCCGGAGGAAGCCGAGGTCATCAAGCGGATTTATCACCGGTATCTGGATGGCTGTACGCTGGGGCAGATCAAGCGAGAATTAGACGCGGACAAGGTCCCGACCGCACAGGGGGTAGACTCCTGGTCGCCTGCCATCATCCACAACATCCTGACGAATGAAAAATACATCGGAGACGCCTTGCTGCAAAAGACCTATATCACGGACTGCATCTCCAAGAAGGTGAAGAAAAACCAGGGCGAGCGCGCCATGTACTATGTGGAGAACAACCATCCTGCCATCATCTCCAGAGAGGTGTTCGATCAGGTGAGAAACGAGATGACGCGTCGCTCCAGCAAGCGCAAAGTGCTGCAAAAGAGTGGCAAAACAGAGCTGGGGAAATACTCCGGTAAATACGCCCTGACAGAACTGCTGGTATGCGGTGAGTGCGGTTCCCCGTACAAACGAGTGACTTGGGCAAGAAACGGGAAAAAGCGGATCGTATGGCGCTGCGTGTCCAGATTGGAGTTCGGCACGAAATACTGTCACAACTCCCCGACACTGGATGAGAGCAAGCTCCACAGTGCAATCCTCGCCGCCATGAACGAGTGTGCCGCCATCCGGCAGGAGGTCTGCCCCGATGTACTGGCGATGGCAGAGGAAGCCAAGCAGGCATTATCACAGGCTGGCGCAAAGCTACTGGAACTGAAGAAACACCTGGAAGCGGTGAGTCGGGAGCAAAGCGATCTGCTGGACCGGCTGCTGGAGAACATGGGCGATGCCGAACTGAATGCCAAAATGAAGGCCCTGACGGACGAGAAAGAATCCCTCAAAGCACAGATCCTGGACACCCAACAGATGGAAGTCAGCTTGGAGGAACAGGCCGCCCGCCATCAGCAAATGTGGGACAGCATCATGGAGTGCAGCGCGGGCTACACGGAGTTCGACGATGAGTTCGTCCGTCAGATCATCCAGAAGATCACGGTAGAGGACGAGGAGACTATTCGCATCCACTTCCGGGATTCGGAGATGGTGATGGAACAAGAATTATAAGAAGAAATGGAGTAAAGAATATGGCAATTTTATGACTGGCGATACACATGGTGATTTCAGCAGACTTCGCCCCGCGGCCTTTTATGAGCAGGTGCAGCTGACGAAAGCAGATTACCTGGTCATTTGCGGCGACTTCGGCGGCATCTGGGATGGCAGCAATACCGAACAGCAATGGCTGGACTGGTTGGAAAACAGGCCGTTCACGACGCTGTTTGTGAGTGGGAATCACGAAAATTTCGACCTGCTCTGCAGTTACCCAATCAATCAGTGGCACGGCGGACTCGTACAGGTGATTCGCCCCAGCGTCCTGCACCTGATGCGGGGACAGCTTTATGAGATCAGCGGAAAGCGAATCTTCACAATGGGTGGCGCAAGCAGTCACGATATCCAAGACGGCATTTTAGAGCCGGACGATCCGAACTTTGAACGAAAGCTCCGGCAGCTTAATGCCGCAGGAGCGCTGTTCCGTGTCGATCACCACTCCTGGTGGAAAGAGGAACTGCCCGACGATGCGGAATACCAGACCGCGCGAGAAACGCTGGACAAGGCTGGCTGGAATGTAGACTACATCATCACGCACTGCTGCCCCAGCAGTATTCAGGACACATTCAGCGGCGGGTTGTTCCAACGGGATGCCCTGACAGACTTTCTCGATGAGGTTCGAGAGCGATGCCGATTCCAATACTGGTTTTTCGGACACTACCACGAAAACATGGTGGTAGAGAAAGAGTTCGTAATGCTCTATAAGCAGATTATCCGACTGAAATGATGAATGGAGGCGCACTGGCGATTGGCTAATGTGTCTCCACTTTCTATTTAAGTAAGTTTTTCACAAGCTCAGGCATAAATCTTTGTCCGGGTTCACGAATAGCTCTCCCGACTGCATTGTGCCATTCAAGAGGACATACGCCTTGCGTACAGAGTGTGAGCGTTACAATTCCCGCTTCAAATCCACAGGTCAGGAACGGCTGTGGGTGCGCAACGGCGCAAGCGCGGCAAACCTCAATACGCTGGCCCACATCTCTGCCCTGGCGGTTGCGTTGGCCGCCGTTCTGCACGGCTCTCACTCCTACCGTTCTGCCAAACAGCTTCGGCGTTCCGCCTGATCTGTCTTTTCCATAATTTACCCTTTCACCTATATACACAACTTTTGAACTCAAATCTCACACATTTTTTCAAATGTTTTTCTATCCCATAATACCACAATGTTCTACAATTTGGGCATGAAAAGATGCCTTCGGCTCTTTTCGGTATCCAGTACCGGTTAAGTGCGTGATTTAGTGAAATCACCGGAGTTCTACCCTATCCATACAAAAGGTAAAAGGGAGCGGAATTTTACAGGATTGACACAGGTCAAGAATGATGGTATAAGGATTTTAGTAATTGCTTTTTATTCTATGAGCGATTCAAAATCATAAAATACAGGAGGAAATCCATAATGGACAAAACGGTACATAAGCTGCTGAATCAGCAGATCAACAAGGAGTTCTACTCCGCATATCTCTATCTGGAGTTTTCTAATTATTTCAAATCCAAGGGACTTGATGGCTTCGCCAACTGGTACATGATTCAGGCGCAAGAGGAACGGGATCATGCTATGCTGTTCTATACCTATCTTCAAAATCAAAATCAGACTGTGACATTGGAATCTATTGATAAGCCAGATCCTTCGATTTCCTGCCACATGGATGTCCTGAAAGCCGGGCTGACGCACGAAGAATATGTGACCGGCCTCATCAATAATATTTACAGTGCCGCCTATGATGTGAAAGACTTTCGCACCATGCAGTTCCTTGACTGGTTTGTAAAGGAACAGGGCGAGGAAGAAACGAAAGCAAACGATCTTATTTCCAAGATGGAGCTATTCGGCACTGACCCCAAGAGTTTGTATATGCTCAATCAGGAGTTGGCTGCCAGAGTCTATACAGCGCCCTCTTTGGTTCTGTAAAGGTTCATTGTTTTAAGGTCACAAAGGAAAAACGGCAAGCCTGCCGTCCTTTCCTTTGCGGCCTTATCTTATATAACCCGCATGATCTGCTCCCACAGCAGGATGTGCTTTTCGTCAATGGCTTTGTTGTCATGATAATGGCCGAACAGCCAGTAGTGGTATTTTGCTCTTTCCTGGATCGTGAGCTGGATGCGATCCGCGCCGCAGGCGAAGGTGGCACGGTAGCGCATGTGTTGCCGGAGGATGAACTCTCGATGAATGCCATCGGCTTGGAAACGCTGGACAGCATCTGAGACCTGTTCGAAACGAGCCTGCGCATGGACAGTATGCAAGCCAGAACAAAGATGTTCGAAATGGCAAAGTGGCTGGAGGAAAGCCAAAACCTTCTGGACTGGATCGTGCAGGCACCGAAGGAAAAGCAGGCATGGATGGGGCTGACAAACTGAGCTCTCCCTATAACAGAGCCGCCCCGCAGTGGGCGACTCCCCCTCATCCCGCCGTGTTTGCCCCTGTGAGCCGACGTGTAGGCTTTTTACAGACAACCCAAGGAGTAACCCCACATGGGGAGTCTATTGGAATTGACGTTTTATGTATTTTCACGTATACTCTTTTAAATTACAGATTCACGCGCACATTTACAGATCATTCATCCGCCATCACAAGATGCTGGGGGTTCGAATTGCAAAACGGAAAACGAGCCTCAAAAGCCGAGCGAAAGCAAACCCCTTGCGGCACAAAGCTTCGCGCCCGCATCTTTTTTGGAGCGGGCAAGTTTGCTTCGCAAACTTATCCTGCGGGGGGAATTAAAAGCAGGGGAAACGGGTGATGCCGCCAGCGGCGGAAGAAGCGAACCCGTTTCGAGGAAGCGGCGCGATTTGCGGCGTTTGAATAGCTGCAAATCGCAATGCCGCGACGGTGTTCACCCGGCTAAGGTTTCCCCTGCAAACATCCCTTTCCTTGCGGACAACAGGAAATGTTGCATCTTTTTTGTCAACGCAAAGCAGAGTAAATCAGGACATCCGATTTGGATGTCCTGATTTTTTTCGTCAGACGAAAAGAACTCGATACCGACACCCATGCGCGAAGCGCATTTTAATCAGAGGTGAGGTAGGGTTCCTGCGAATTGCGGAACGCAATTCGTGGGATGCCGGGAAGCGAGTTCGAGCCTCGTAGCCCGCTCCAAAATGAATGACCCTACCTAATTCGAACAAGTCGATGAGACTTGTAGATTGGGTAGGGTTGTTTTATACTCTAAAAGCCTTGGTATGGCAGAAGTTTCATGAGTTGTCACGCTGAATCAAATATGAGACATGAAAAATGCAAACTGTCTAAAAGTGTAGTAGAAAACGAAAAATCAGGCGATTCGAACACGGATGTCTCATTTAACAGTTGCACAGAAGTTCTCTTCCATCTGGTATGGCGTCAGATTTTTCAATGTGCGATGAGGTCGTTTGGTATTGTAAAACTCAATATAGGAAGCTACACTGGCTTTGAAATGCTCTATCGGAAGGATGATCTTTCCGGTAGAGTTCTTTTTTCAACGATGCGAAGAATGATTCTGCGACCGCGTTATCATGCGGCTTGCCGGGCTGAGAAAAGGATTGCTTCGTATTGTATTTATGCAAAAGCTGTTGAAACCGGTGAGAGGTATATTGCGCCCACGGTCGCTATGAAAAATAAGACCAGATGGGGGATGGCGTTCTTCATGCGCCATTTTAAATGTTGCAGTGAGAAGTTGGGTGCTGTTCTTTTTGAAACTTTATGTGCGATCACTTTGCGTGAGAAAAGGTCGATAATCACGCAAATATAAAAGTAGTGATCCCCAAGTTTAAAACAGGTGACATCGCTGACCCATCGTTGATTTGGCCGCTGAGCGTTAAATTGTTGCCGCAGGATATTTTTTCTTTCGTTCCGGTTCACGCAGCTTTAGATATTCCTGCTTCGCCGTCGTCCGAACGCTGCTTAAGCCCATTTCACGCATGAGTCGCGAAACATATTCCGCACTGACCTGGTGTCCACGCTGAATGAGAATCGTTCGAATTTTCTCTGCACCCAACACCTGCCTATATTCGTCAAACACATCACGGATGATCTGGCAGTATTCTTGACGGCGTTTATCAAACCAGGCGTTTCCACGCTTGCTGCGTAACATATGGTTGTAAAATGTACCGCGGTCAACATCCAGTGCTTCGCATATTGTGTGAACTTCATATTTCCCGTAGAACGGCTCCAAAGCATACAGACGATCTTTTAACGGAGCAGACGCCAGACAATCAACGGCTTTCAGAATCATGATGACATTTTGCAGCTTTTCTACTTTTCGTTGGAGTAATGCGTATTCTTGATAGGAAAATTTCAATGGCTTGCCCGCACTGTCTGTCGGAAAGGAGTTGAGCCAGCGGTACAGGGTGCTACGAGGGATATTGAGTTCATCGGAGAGTGTGGCGATGCTTTCGCCCTGCTGATAGCGTGAGATGATGGATAGCTTTTCTTCATTTGAATATTTCATGGTGATGCCCTCCTTTACCAATCAAGGATAGCATGAAAAGTGAATTAAGAATAATTCTATAATCACTTGTGGCGCGAATTAGTTTTTAATCAGCTTATCTTACGAATTAAATAGTGGTCAGAGAACATGTCAATAAATACAAGTTGGTACATTTTAAATGATTTTGTATAATATGGACAAACAGAAAGAATGGGGGTATACTCAAATAAAGTAGACGATCATATACATAAGATTTTTCGATTAAGAAACTCGATGATTGAAAATATGCTCGTGGTATATCCTAGGGAATGATTTACTAAGGTGGGTAGATAAGAATGAAGCTATCTAAACTGAAATTGTGGAATTATAGGTGCTTTGGCTCAGAAGAGCAGATCATCTTAATTGATCAACTAACGACATTTATTGGAAATAACAGTGCGGGGAAAACTGCTGCACTGTCAGCCCTTAATTGTATGTTTTCTGAAAACAGTAATGATCGTATTCTACACAGAAGTGATTTTCATCTGCCCAAAGATATACTTCCAGATGAAATGGAACAGCAAAGTCTTTATATAGAAGCAGTATTTGAATTTGAAGAATTGCAGTCAGGAAGCAATGGTGGAGAATATGCTATACCTATCTTTTTTCAACACTTTGTTGTTGATAATCCAGGTAGGCTGCCGTATCTACGGATCCGTCTTGAGGCCACATGGGAAAAAAAAGCAATACTATTGACGGCTCGATTGATAGCAAGATAAGTTATATTACTTGTCCGGAGTTTGCTGAAATTGAAGAGGGCAATCGAACAAATGCGTCTCGACGGGATCTGGACAAGATTCGAGTGATTTATGTCCCAGCAGTCAGAGATCCTTCTAAGCAGCTGAAAAATGCATCTGGTACGATGATGTATCAGATCATGAGCAGCATCAACTGGAGTGAGGAGACAAAAAGGAAACGTTAAAGCCAAAATTAAGGAATTAAATGAACAATTTGAAGAAGAAAAAGGCGTTTCCATGTTTGGCACGTCGCTGGGAAAGCAGTGGAAAACCTATGATTCTGATGAGCGATATTCGACAGCCAGCTTAAGATTCAACAGCGCTGATATTGAAACATCTATCAGAAAAACAGAGGTTGTTTTTGAACCGACAGAAACGGGAAAAGAGTATACGATAGACCAGATGGGAGATGGTCTGCGATCTTTGTTTTATATATCTTTGGTTGACAGCATATTGGATGTTGAAGGTCAAATGGTGAGAGAAATAGAGATAGATCCAGAACATACCTCTTTCAATAGAAAACCACCCATTTTGACGATTGTAGCCATTGAAGAGCCTGAAAATCACATCGCTCCACATCTGCTGGGGAAATTGGTGGGGAATTTGAAAGATATTGCAGGCAAAAAAACAATGCGCAAGCAATTATGACATCCCATTCTCCTGCGATTGTTAAGCGGATTGATCCAGAGAATCTCAGATACTATAGATTAGACAGGAGTTGCTGGCATCAAAAGTAAGATGCATTACTCTGCCGGATGAAGAACGTATGCAGGATCAATATAAATATATCAAGGAAGCGGTGAGAGCCTATCCTGAACTGTATTTTTGCAAAGCTTGTTATTTTAGGAGAAGGAGATAGTGAAGAAATTATCCTGCCGAAGTATTGGGAAGCCATACATGGGAACACAGATGTTAGTGGAATATCGATAGTTCCACTTGGAGGTCGGCATGTCAACCACTTCTGGAGATTGCTGAATGACTTGGAAATCCCATATATTACATTGCTCGATTTGGATCGGGAACGAGATGGTGGTGGTTGGGGACGTATCCAATATGTGCTTAAGCAGCTCATTGCAAATGGATACGACAGAAATGTACTACTCAACACCACTGATAGCGGGATTCTAACTGATGCCGAGTTCGAAGGAATGGCGGGCTGGAATGTATCTGCTATAACAGCAATGCAGACTTGATAGCATGGCTTGAAAAATATAATGTTTTCTTTTCCGCACCGTTGGATATCGATTTTATGATGCTGGAACAGATGGGAGATACGTATAAGGCAACTTTGGATACGAGAGAAGGACCTTTGTATTGATATTGCCCAGAGTGGAAAGAAAGAACGTATTACAAAAAATTGAAAATGATGGTGAAATACACTCGGAGTATGAAACTCGAATCTTAAAAGACATAAAAAAACACACTAAAAAGAAGAAGGCGGTGATGGACATACCTACTGCCCGAACAGCAAAAACTCATGGTATGGTACACATATTTCTTCTTGAACAGAGGAAAACCGTCTACACATATTGCAGCACTATCTCAATTAAGTGACGAGGAGTTAAAAGAAAATGTACCGCCGGTTTTGCAACGTTTAATTGAAACTGCTGATCACATTCTAAAAGGTGATAAGAATGAAAAATTGTGCATCCTGATAAATGGTTGCCTTGCGACGGGATCTCGTTAGAGGAAGCTGCGGATACAGCCGTTCGCTGCAGTGACAGACATGTACTGGTTGTTGCGGGGCCAGGCGCAGGAAAAACGGAATTGTTGGCGCAAAAAAAGCAGCATTTCTATTTCAGACAAATCAGTGCAGAGAGCCTCAAAAGATACTTGCTATCAGTTTCAAGACGGATGCTGCACAGAATTTGAAAGAACGCGTGGAAAAGCGATGTGGCACAGATATAAAAGGTAGATTTGTATCAATGACATACGATGCATTTGCCAAAAATATTCTTGACCACTTTCTATATGCGCACTGCCTGATGAACTTCGCCCGGCCACCGATTATCTGGTGAATGATCCCGATATAATTGATGCAGCGTTTCATTGTGCGGGATTCAAAAACCCTAATGGCTTCACGCAGTCTAGGCTGAAAACTGAATATGATGATATTCTGTCACGAATTAGTCTTCCTTTAACAGGAGATGGATTAGGGCATAAAGTGTGGCCACTATTGTTAAAGGGATTCAACGGAAATAAAGCGACTTTGACATTTAAGATGATCATGATGCTTGCCATGTATATTATTGAAACGAACCCGTATATTAAGCAAGCCTTACAGATGACGTATTCATTTGTGTTCCTTGATGAATTTCAGGACACAACGGCAATTCAGTATGCGTTTGTAAAGGAGTGTTTTTGGAATTCTGGTACCAAGGTAACATCTGTGGGAGATAACAAGCAGAGAATCATGGTATGGGCCGGGGCAGTAAAAAACGATATTTAATGACTTTTATAGAGAACTGAATCCGAAATGTATACGCTTGATAATGAATCATCGTTCTGCACCCAGATTAGTTGCATTGCAAAAAGGCAATGTATGAATCTTTAAAAAGAAAAGGCAACAGAAGTATGTGCTTCTGGCAACTGGGCCGAGGATGATGGGAACATTGCACTTTTTATTGCAGACAATGAACAACTGGAGGCTGCTGCTGTATCGAAGGATATACTATTGAAAATCTCAAATGGTGTAGAACCACACGATATTTGTATTCTCTGCAAGCAAAGCCGCAGGACTACGCTTCGGCGATTATTGAGGAGTTGGAGAAACACGGTGTACGGGCGCGCATTGAAACTGGCTATCAGGATCTTATCAAAAGAACCAATAGTAGATTTGTTTATCAAATTCATGATATGCGCTGACAGCAGAAAACACCCAAATGAATGGACTTTATAGAAGAGTTACTGGTTGAGCTTTGGGGGAATTAGCGGGATGCGGGAAAATGATACTTTTGATGAAATGCAGAGGAAACTGTCTGCTGTAGTGAACGTTGTTAAGAAGAATATTCAGCAAAAGCTTGATACAAAGCAATGGCACAGTACTTTGAATAGTATTATTGATTTTTTGGCATTGGAAATATAAAGGCGAAATTCCGGCGTATAAACAAGGTAACTTACTTTATGAATGTAATCAACCAATTTGAAAGTCTCTTTTTGAGGAATATGAAGCACACGGAGTATGGAACACACGGATCATTCCGTCATGGAATTCATTAGCGATTGAAAATATATATTTTTATTGGATTAGAGGATTCCGGATTTTAGAAATCAACCAGATGAGGATTCCGTTCCTATCATGCAAAGGCGTCTGTTACATTTTCATAAAAGTAATCTGGATTAGAATCAAATCCAGGAATGCCGCAGCAGCGGTCTCTCCGTAAGCGAATGGTGCCGGCAGCAAGGTGTTACAACAACACTCCTGGCAAGTTTCTCAGGCATCCCTCTTTCTTTTGCGGAAGCTCAAATCCTGCCAAGTAAAAAAAACCGTTAAAATGCTGCGCAGCGGTTGAAAAAATAAGCTGACGGGACTATTTTATACAAGGTGAGTGTGTAAAATCAAATTTTTAAGGGGAGGCGGATAAAAATGCCGCACCGTAAGAAGATTTTACTCTCAGACAGTAATGAAGCCCTCAGCATGCTCCTGGCGGATTCCCTGCGTGAGCGCGGAAACTTCCATGTATTTCACGCAAAGGATGAGGACGAGACAACCAAGGCGCTCCACCGGCACCGACCTCACGTTCTTCTGCTGGATTTTCTGCTGCCGCACAAGGGCGGCTTTCACGTTATGCAGCATCTGCGCGAGGACGGGTACAAAATCTCGACGATTTTTATGACGGCTCTGCCGACACACAGGGTCATAGAGGAGGCATACCGTTTGGGCGCAAGCTTTGTGCTCCCGAAGCCTTTTACGGCAAGGGCGTTGGTCGAACGGATACACGATGCACTGCACAGTGATCGGCCCTAATTTGCACACATCAAAAATAGTGACCGCCATCTCAAAGCGAGCTGCTGCTCACCGAGATGGCGGTCTTTTATTTTTGCGGCATACAACATTCTTCCGGAGCGTTTGCGGGAAGCAGCTTTTCAGCCCATGTTTCATCAGTTTCGCTCAGTTGCGGCGCGTTTTGCAGAACCCACAGCAGATAACGGTACGGATCAAGGCCATTCTCCTTCGCCGTTTCAATCAGGCTGTAGATCACGGCGCTGGCCTGCGCGCCACCGGGCGTATTGGCAAAGAGCCAATTTTTCCGCCCCATCACAAATGGTTTAATGCTGCGCTCGGCACGGTTGTTGCTCAGCTCCAGACGGCCATCCTCCAGATACCTTGCCAGGTACGGCCACTGCTCCAGCAGGTAGTGAATGGCCCTGCCCAACGCAGATTTCGGCGCGGTTTTCGCCTGCATCTCATTTGCCCATGACAACAACGCGTCTAAAACAGGCTCTCCTGCTCCAGCCGCTTTTCATATCGTTCCTCCGGCGTCAGCTCTGCAAACGCCTGCTCCAGCTTGAAAAGTCGGGAGCAATAGCATTCGCCAATCGCTGCCGGAGCGTCCTTCTGCATCTCCTTGGGCAGCGTTTGCAACGCCTCGTCAAATTTTCGCCTCGCATGTGCCCAGCAGCCCACCACACGGATGTTACCCGGCAGCTTGTGGTATCCCTGGTATCCGTCCGCGTGCAGCCATCCTGAGAAGCCTTGCAGGAAATATTCAGCATGCTCCGCTTTTCTCGTAGGCTGGTACTCATACAGCACAATGGCCTGCTTTGTGCAGCCGCTGGTCCGGTACAGCCACATATAGGACTTGCTGGCGGAGGAACGCCCCGGTTCCTTCAACACCTGCAAGGTCGTTTCGTCGGCGTGCAGCACCGCTCCTTACGAAGCTGCTCGCACAGCGCATCGTAGACTGGCCGCAGCCACTTCTCCGAAGTGTTCAGCAGCCAGTTGGCCATGGTCTGCCGGGATAGCCTCAAGCCCTGTCGGTTAAACTCCTGCTCCAGACGGTACAGCGGCGAGTACATGACGAATTTCTGTGCTGCCAGATACGCCACTGCCTCCGCAGAGGCAAAAGCTGCCAGGCAGCAGCGCAGGCTCCTTCGCCGCCTTCACAATGTTGGCTTCACCGGTCTCTTGCTCACAATTCTTGCAGGCGTAAGTGTAGTACACGTCCTCGCGTACCCAGAACTCTGCCGGCTTCATCATTAAGCTGCGGCGGACTTCCTTGCCAATCTCCACCAATTTGCTGCCACAGGCAGAACAAGTCAGTTCGTTCCCCGGCAGGCGGTGCTCCACCAGTACCCTCTGGAACAACATCCAGCACATTGCCGGACTGCCGTTTGCGCTCGTGCGCCTTCACGGTGATTCATTCTCTGCGGCACAGGCCAATTTGCTGCCACAGGCAGAACAAGTCAGTTCGTTCCCCGGCAGGCGGTGCTCCACCACCTCGGTGGGAGTACCCTCTGGAACGACATCCAGCACATTGCCGGACTGCCGTTTGCGCTCGTGCGCCTTCACGGTGATCTGCTTCTCTGTGGCGGCTTTGGTGCCAAAGGCGTAGGCCTCCAGCTCGTTGTAGGTCAGGCTCAGCTGCTCCATGACCATCTGCTCCGCCTGTTCCGAGGAACGGCCAAACAGCTTCTTCTTGGACAGCTTCAGCTGCTCCAGCAACCACTCATTTTGCAGCGTAAGGCTGGTGATGACCTGCGCCTGCTCCTGTTCGAGGGCGGCAAACTTTGCTTCCAGCTTTGCATTCCGTGCTTTTTCCTGCTGCAAATGCTCATATTCCGCACGGGAAATGGTCACCATTTCTTCCGTGTTGCTTGTCTGCATTTCTCTGTTTTCCATGAGGAAATTATACCACAAGGCAGAGAGAAAAGCCAGTATTTTCAATGGTTTTGGACATTCTTCCTTGCTCAGACTGTGCTCAATCCTGTCACCGGACGGTGGGCTTTCGGCTGTTCGATTTGCAGTCCCTCCATGAGCCAGCGGTACTGCTGCGGCGTTAAAGTCTTCACCTCAGATTCTGAGCGCGGCCATTGGTACGCGCCCTGCTCCAGTCGCTTGTACAGCAGGATGAAGCCATCTTTTTCCCAGTACAAGCCCTTGATACGGTCTCGCCGCCGTCCGCAGAACAAAATAATAATGTGTTGGTAAACGGATCCAGTTCAAACTGCTGCTGGACGAGCCGCGCCAGACCATCTATGCCTTTACGCAGATCCGTGTAGCCGCAGGCAATATAGACTTGATCTGCACCGGTGAAGTCGTTC
>VOFC01004106.1_pt1 | contig 17451 bp, 30 predicted proteins | sample 5384161 | NCBI WGS metagenome assembly VOFC01 (sample SAMN12384722, study PRJNA508395) | human gut metagenome | isolation source: healthy gut B | host: Homo sapiens
TAGTCTTATAACCGCCTTATTCGCCCAAAAGTCTGTTTATTAGGGGCGAAAAGCCGAATGTAATTAAAAAGGCTTAAAAATATGCAGACAATACCAAAATTGTTCTGTTTTTCATTCCTATGATTTGCCTCCTCTTTTGTGTCTTGCCGCTTACTGCTTATGTTATAAAATATGCCGTCATAAATGCCGCGCTAAATACGGGCAGCAGCGGGAAAGCTTTTCTCTTTTTTTAGTTTGTTCACTATTACCGCTATAATCCTGCCGACAATGCTGCGGCGGTGTTAAAAGAATCCTAACACAAGGGATACCGCGCCTGCAAATTTGACATCTCCGCCGCTCATCCTGTTTTGGTTACGGCGGAAGATATTAAAAGTATTAAAATGATCCCGCAAAGGCAATTAAGGATAAAAACAACTCTTTCGGCTTTTACCTATAATCCCGGTTATACCGAGCGTCACGGATAAAAAGTCGGCGCACTCGCGTGTCTTAATATCCTCAAACGCCGCGTACAGCATGATAATACATCACACCCCACGCGCCGCCTTTGCCGACGCTCCGAAAAAACAGAGCAGCGCCGCCATTGTTATTAACGCCGTCACGGTGAAAACAACAGCGGTTTTCTTTTTATTTCCGCCGAAGCTTTCAGCCGCGCTTTTGCCGGTTATATATCCCGCAAAGCCTGTGATCAGCAAAAGTAATATTGCCGTTATTACAAACCCCGCGGTACTGTATTCAGTTCCGTAAATTTCTCAATTACCGAAGCATATTTTCCTCAAATGTAAACCCTCCTTTCGGCGGAGCTTTACGCTCCGCCTATGGATTCTGTTTTTATGCCGTCTATGCCGTATACGCAAACATACTGTTCAACCTTTTCGGTGACCTTCGGCATAACGGTGCCGTTGACAGTGCGTAAAGCAGAGTCAGCACCAGTGCACCGAGGACTACGGCTATGAGGATTTTAACGCCCGTATCCACATAGCCCTCGGCTTGTCTGTAATGCGCATTTAGCGCCTATTGCCAAATTGTTTGCTCCTGCCTGCGGAGCTTATCTAAAAACTTTTTCATCTTAATTTGTTCTTTCGTATTTGATTCATCAGGTGGTGCTCCTGTAATTAAACAGTCCGAAACCTTTGTAGTCACGGTTCCCATAACGGTTGTTTTAAGAAGTGCATAGAGCAATGTGAGCACCAGCGCTCCCAAAACCACCGCTATTAAAATCTTTACGCCGGTATCTACATAGCCCCTCTGCTCTTGCGGTTTTTGAGCGCCACGCTTGTGCTATAAACAGCGTTATCTGCCTTGCGGCTTAATTTTTTTCAAGAATTTCTTAAACATTTTGATTTCTCCTTTTTTAGTTTTTTATATTTATTTTTTCTGCGGACGGCTTGTTGTTCCGCTTTGCCGGTCCCACCGCTTTATTGATACATCGGACTCACCTCCCCGTATTTAATTTTTTATGGAAATGCAAAAAAGCCCGGCTTTTCCGTTTGGAAAAAAAACCGAGGCTTGGCTCTTAAAATATTTAATTGTTACTTTTCGTATTCGTCTGTCGCCGTTACCATAATGCAAGTATACCACAAGTCGTCAACGCAGGTCACACCCACGCCGGTATATTTCATTTCGTCTGAACCTACATACTCGCCAATGGCGGTGGCTTTCTATTATTATCTGCGCTAAAAGCACTGACCTATTTTGTCCGCGCTGCCGACTACGCCTGCCATTGCTATGGCTTCCTGCGCGCCTATGTCGTAAGACCCGCTGCCGTCCGCATTTCCGTGCATATCTGCCGTAGCCCGTAGCCTTCGCCGCGGCGAACCAGTCGGATATACTTCATGGGCAAAGTTTGACGGCAGCTGGCTGTCCTGTACTCTGCGTACCCTGTCGGGCGCGGCAGCCTTTTTAAGCTCCCGCTGCCTATATTCGCTTTGCGCGGTTTAGATGATATAACCCTGTCGGCAACAGCTTTGGTATCCGCTTCGGTTGCGTTTGCCGGTGTTTCGGGTTTTGTTTCGGGTAACGGTTCAGGATTACTGTTTGCAGGCAATGCGCTGCTTTGCTTTCAGGTTTTTTATCTACCTCCCAAACCGCGTATTTGGTTTTGTTCCGAAGAGGTTTTATATTCGGAGCTTTGTGCAGCTTTTTGCACCCGTCTCGAAACCGCTGGCTTCATCAGTTCGCGTTGCCTCGCTTGCCGTTACCGTTTCGGGTACAACCGAGCCTTCGTCATACCGAATATTTGAGTCGGTTGCGTTACTGCCGTTTTTCTGCAAACCGATGGTTGTTGCCAGCATAACTGCGATAAAAAGTAATAAGCAAATTTTTTCGGATATTTTTACACCTGATAATTTGTTTTTTGAAATTATATTTGTTTTTCCTTTAAGCATTTTATTTCCCTCGCTTTTTTTCTCCTGATTTTTGAAATATGGCGTTTTTCGGTAGGTGTTTTCTTGGAAAAATAGGGTTAATGTACTGCTTTTGACTGCTTAAAAGCCTTTATTTATGCGGGTTTTCTGAAATAATCCCATAAGAACAATTCAATTATAAAAGCCGCTTTTTAAGCGGCTTTTCTTTGTTTATGCGTGTTTGCGCGATTTTTTGCGGCTTTAACGTATTGCAAAAACAATACGAATATTGCACACAAAATGAGAAAAACTTCACACGAAATTTCACACGCCTTTTGTTTTTAGCAATGGCTGAGTTGCAATTGACGTCGGCGACACTTTCGAAATGTTTGGATATTTTAGCGTCAAACTCATTGGCTTTTTCTTTAAGGACGTGGTTATAAACATTGTTCATAACATAATTCGGCTTCCGGCCGCCGCGAGCCTTAATATATTTGTCGGCATATTAAGGGAATGCAGTATTGAAACATTGTAATGTCGCAAATCGTGAAATCGAAAGTGCGGTATATTATTTCTTTTGAGAATTTTTTTAAAAGCAAGGGTAAGACTGTCGGGAGTTCCTGCAATTCGATTTTTCTAAATCCGCAAGCGTTTTCGGTTGCTTCAAATTTCTGCGGCAACGTCGTATGAAGTGAAAAACCGAGTCGAAACATTTCAAAAACGGCAGATAAAAAACCGTGGGCGTTTCCTACGGTTTTGGTGATTTTGAGGCAGATAGAATGTTTATTTCACGTTGAATTTGTCCGGCGTGCGTGATTTGGGGCTGCAATATACATACGGCGGACAAAATTGCAGTTAACTGCAAAATAAGCAGGCAAGCCGCAGAATACCGCAGCGCGTATGGATTCCTCTATAAGCGCAATGTTTTTTTCAACTTCACCGCTTGAACGCGAGGTATACAAAAATTTCAAGCAGTATATAGAAACACACAAACTATAATTTGGTTATTTGTCGGTTAAGGAGCGTTCCTCATACGAACGATCTTTGCCGGCGTTTTCAACCTTAGCTTTGGGAGCGAGGTTATTTATCCAAATTCTTTATAAGCTCTTCAAAAAGCGGAGTATATATTTTTTGATATTATCAAATATTGTTGCGGCGGTTCTTTCATCATAAACGTGCGAAGTGATATTTCTTGATTCCAATATTTCAAGCCAACCGTTTTCGTTTGTTAAAAGACCGTCCAAAAAGCGGTTTTCATTACGGATTTTGGGCTGTTGATATCGGTATAGCCTTGCTCGATAAGGTATTCTCTCACGGTTTTCCACGCAAGCTCGGTGCAAAATTCAAAACGCTGTATTGCCCGTCACGTACAGAATCAAGAGGTGTTGTTTCATAGTCGGCTATTGCTTCTTTAAGCCTGTCGGTTGCAGAGATAAGCTTTTGGTATTTTTCCGTAAACTTGCTCATTATTACTTTTACCGTCCTTTTCAATATTATTTAACAGAACCTTATCGGTTTCGCTCGATACAAAAAACAATGTCAAATTCCAATAGGTGGGAATATCCGCAATATCTGAACGGAAAGCCGCCTGATTGCTTTTTACTAACGCCGTATACGGCTATATCTATATCGCTGCGTTCGCGGTTGTCGCCCCTCGCTCTGGAACCGAATAATATCACCTTTGCGGCACCGAACTTTCTTGCAGTATCGATAACCGCCTGCAAAATATTACTTATATATATCATATACTACCTCTTTATAAATCCGTAGCTTCAAATAGGTGTTTGCTTAAAGCCTGCTTATATGATGCGCAAATTATGTCGGCGTAGTTCCTCAAATCATCTACGCTTTCAAGCGGTATCTTCCAATGGCGTATATCACGCTTTTTTATATGGTCTAAGCGCTTATCGTCCCTTATAGAAGCATCACACGAGGACAAATCAAGCAAAAATCCAATTCGAGCGCGGACCTGCCTTGATTCTGCAAAAATCATTGCCGGTATCACAAACTACCGAGAGGTAATTATCACTTCGCCGCTCAAAATGGGAGCGGGAAAAGTCAAGACCACAGGAATTGATTAAGTCAGAAATTACCGAAACTGCACTTTTCTCGTATACATTTAAAAATCGGCGGTATATTACGCTTATTAAATTCATTTATTAAAGATATACTACCGTTTTAATAGAAAATGTAATAGCCATATAAACACTCCGCTATATTACTTTATAAATCTGTAATTTCGGGTAATGAGTTAATCTTACGCTGAAGCTCCTCTAATTCTTCGTCGTTAAAAAGCGAGTTCTTTATAAGAACCGTTGCGAGCGGCGATTTTTATTATATGTGTTTTTCATTGCTCTTGTTTATTTCGGGATTGTCCGTTCTGCCGAGAAGGTAATCTACAGAAACATCAAGACAATCTGCGATTTTTAGCGAGATTATCCGCTTTTGGCATTGAGGTTTTCATATTGGACATTGTGTTAAAGCCCAATTCTGCATTTTCCAAGACCTTTTTTGAGCGGAATGCCTTTTTCTTTTTGAGGTTTGTTTAATTCTCTCGGCTACATTATTTGAGTTATACAAAATAATTCCCCTATTCTTGTGCTACTCTATAAATCTCTAAAAATAGATATTTTAAGTATTGACAATATCTAAACTTAGAGATATAATTAAACCAAGTTAAGATATTAACTTAACTATACCACAAAAAGCCGTCGAAAATCAACGGCTACTAAAAAGAAACGAATAAAGATATGGGGTGAGAAATGTATGTAAGTGAATTTAAAGCAATTTTGAAGACGCTCTTAGATCGTTAGGAAAACAGTTAAAAATCGTCGGACAGGCTCCGCCCGAAAAAAATTGCCGAAGCAATGATGAAAATGCAGAAAATATTCCAATGGAATCCGGACCCGAAGCCGAGCGCCGATACGCCGCTACGGAACTCAAAAAAGGCTATGTTATGGCACGGCGAACAGGCTATGAAAGTTGGGAAAAGGGATAGTTGAGTATTTGAAAACACAAAACCTAACCTACGGCGAATGTTGCGACGGCTGTAATGCCGCCATAGAGCTACTGGGAATGTCAGTCAATAAAAAAGGGCAAGACGAAAAGTTGAGAAACAAGTTAAAACGAATGAAAATTAAATAACGGTTGGGAGCGGCACCCATTGTCCGCTCCAATTATAAAAAGCCGCTTTTTAAGCGGTATCCTTTTTTTGAGGTATTCGCCAAATCATATGACAGATAAGGTTCGTGGTTTTAGAGAATTTCCAGGTGTTAGTGTAAAATCTTTTTAAAGGATTTTTACCAATGCCATAACCTGAATCTCTGTAAAAAGCAAAAACGAAATTTTGACAACCCCCCAAAATATGTTACTGATATTATGTGTGATTAGTGCTTTTAAATGTTGCGTATAACCGAATTTATGTATTAAATAGTCATTATATTGAAATTAAATCAGATTGGTCGGCGATACTCGAAATGCTTTTTAAAGGTGCGGCTGAAATATGAAATATCGTTAAAGCCGGATTTTTCAGCCGCCGCCGTTACCGAAAAATCACCGGAATAAATCATTTCCTTAGCGTATTCAAGGCGCAGATTTATTGTGTACTCTATGGGGACACACCGCAGCACCTTGAAAAAAGCCTGCGCAAATAGGAAACGCTTATTCCGCATACATCGGCGAGGGTTTCTGCCGTTTTTTTTTCGTGGTGTAATTATTACGGATATAGCTTATCGCCGGTGAGATTATTTCTCTGTACCTGCTGCCGTAATATTCCGAACGGTAATCCTTTTTTAATGAGTGATAGAATTTTTATATAAATCAGAATAAACCGCGTCGGCATAGCCGACGTCTTTTTTACCCATTCCTTTCGGCCGATTCAAACAGAGCTTCAATTTTTGCAGGATTTTTTCAGGGTGATTTTAAACGGTTCGAACTTTTCGTCCGTAGAAATGAGAAAATTTATTGCAAAAATGTTTTTGGCGGCGCATCTTCTGTGTGGCTTTGCAGGGTTACAGTATAATTGCTGTTTTGCGGCATATAAATCAGGTCGCCTTTTTTTGCACACTATGGTTTTTTTATTTTCAAATGTATAGACGTACGCCGTTTGCAAAATAAGGCAAAACCATGCGATGGGCGATTGTTGTGTACCGACTCGCCCCTTGCCGAACGGCACATGAATAGCCAACACGGGCTTAGTCACATAAAAATCCGTTTCTAACAGGTTCATTTTCTTCGCCTCCATATGAATCTATTATAATATCTGTGGCGAATAAGTCAAAGTGTAGCGTTTCGTTCATTCAATTTTACTTTCCGATATGATATATTATCTGTAAAGGGTAAAGGAGCGATTTATAATCTTGATAAATAAAATTGACAGAGAATTTATAGAAAATAAATACCACCGTACAGACAAATCCTTTAATTCCCTAAACCGTATGGCATATCACGGCATAGGCTATGCCGAGGAAACCGGCAAGGACGATGTGGAAATATTGGCGGGGCTTAAAAGCAATGCAGCCGGAGCTGAGGCGTTATGCCGCACCCTGTGGCGAGAGCTACGGCAATAAAATATGTGTTGGAAAATGAAAGACTGTATATTAACGAACACGATTATTTTGTGGGGCTTTATTCGCTAGGCAGGCTTGCAAATTCAGTTACCTTTAATGTGTGGGAGGGCGATGCATTTAATAAACGCAAGCCGGGAAGCATTAAAAATTCCGATTTGTTTAACAGGTCCGGCGCAGTTGCCAACTGGACCGACCGACCATGTGGTGCCCGATTGGGAGTCCTTAATGAATTTGGGCTTTAAAGGGATAAGGGGAACGCGCACAGCACTACAGAGAAAACACGCGCAAAACGGCACTCTGACCAATGAAACCGCGGCATTTTTTGACGGGATAGATATAGAATACAGGGCGATTATATCGAGTTATTGACCGAATGTATAAATACGCCGCGGCTGCCGATAATGAAAATCCGTAAAAGTGGCAAAAATGCCTTAAAAGGCCTTGCGCGACGGCGCGCCGACGGATATTTACGAGGCAATGCAGGTAATTTTTATTTATTTCATTATATCGGAAAGCGTGGACAGCTTTCAGGTGCGCTCGACTCGGCAACGGTCTTGACAGAACGCTTTACAGATTTTTATGAAAATGATTTGAAAACGGAAGATACTCAAGGGACGAAATACGATCGTTTTAGCCTATTTTCTTATGCAGTGGTCGGCAATAGGCAACTACTGGGGGCAGCCGTTTTTATCTGGGCGGAACAAATAGGACGGCAGCACAAAAATATAACGACCTTTCTTATGATATTCTTGATGTTTACGATGAGCTTGAAATTTATAATCCGAAAATCCAGCTTAAAAATCAACCGCAACACACCCGAAAGACTTTTTAAATAAAGCCTTTTGATATGGTGCGCCGCAAAAATGCAAGCATTGTTTTTGCTGTGAGCCGGGAATGATAAAGGCGGTTATCGGGCTACGGCGCTACATATGAGGAAGCGCTGGATATGGATATTCGCGGCTGCTATGAAACCGGTATAAGGGCGAACGAATCAAGCGCCGCCGAGGGGTATATAAACTGTGCCAAGGCGGTTGAATATGTTTTTCAAATGGCTTTGATAAGGGCATAAACGAGCAGGTGGGAATTAAGACTGGCATCTTGCCGAATTTACCTCGTTTTGAAGATTTTTTACGCGGCATTTATAAAGCAGCTGGATTATCTTATTGAAAAGACAATTGAAACATCAACGACCAGGATAGATTTTTAAGCTATGCAAACCCATCCTCAATGTTTTCCGCAACAACGGACATGCTCTTAAATGCGGAAAAAGACGGCTATTCAACGGTTTGAAATTCAATAACACCGCATTGCTTTGCTGCGCGTTTGCAAGCGCTGTTGACAGCCTTATGGCGCTTAAAAAATTTGTTTATGATGATAAAGAGTGAGCTTAGAGGAGTTTTCCGCCGCGCTTGACGCGAACTGGCAGGGGCTTTGAAAAAGCTTCGCCTTCAAATTCGCAACAGCCCGATAAAGTACGGAAACAATAATCGAGGGCTGACAGATACGCCGCGGCAATAGCGGATTATTATTCTGGCAGGGTAAATAATATTCTAACGGGCGGGGCGGTGTTTACAAAGGCAATTATGCACTCGGCACGTACGTTTATTGGCAGGGCAAAAAACGCTTGCCTCGGCAGACAGCAGAAAAAACGGCGATATTCTCTCCAAAAATGCTTCTCCCTGCGACGGTATGGATAAAAACGGCGTTACAGCGCTTATTGAATCGGCGTTAAGGCTTACGCCTTCAAATTTTCACGAGTCATTTTGCCTTGACATTATGCTGCACCCCCCTCGGCAATTTCGGGTGATGCGGACTTCGCGTATTTAATTCGCTGCTTAAAACCTATGGCGTTGGGCGGAATGGCGGTGCAGTTCAATATTTTCAACGTCGAAATGTTAAGGGACGCACAGGTGCCTTTGGTGTCAAACCCGGAGGATTATAAGCTTAAAGCCCCAGCTTGCATTTTACGAAAATAAATGCATAAACTGCGGCGAGTGTGCGAGCTGTATGCCCTGCCCGGGGCGCGAAAAAATAACGGCGGCAGGTCATACGTATAACCGTGAAGAATGTGTATTATGCGGCGGCTGCGAAAGAGCCTGTCTCGTTAACGCACACTTTACGGAAAGGCCAATAAATAGAGGAGCTTATGCCGATATTGCTTGAGATAAACCGTTTATGATAATTCCGGCGGCGGCATAACTCTTTCCGGCGGCAGTGCCGTGTCAGCCCGATTTTTGCGCTGAACTTTTAAAAAACGCTAAGAAAACGGGCTTAACACCGCGGTTGATACCTGTGGGTTTGTGCCGCGTGCGGCAATAAGATAAAGGTTATGCCGTTTACCGATATGTTTTTGTATGATGATGGATTAAGGCGATAGATGAAAATGTGCATATAAAATGCACGGGGCAGTCAAACCGGCTGATACTTGAAAACCTTAAATATATTGACGCCGCCGGCAAAGAAAACGGATACGCTACCCGTATGTGCGGTGGGTATATAATTCCGGCGAGGCTGAAAGCATAGCAGAGTTTGTAAGCAGTCTCAAAAATGTTACAGGCGTCAGGGTTTTGCCATTACCATAATTATGCGGTTCAAAATATTTATCGCTCGGAATAAGAAAAACCCACTGCGGGTAAATTGCCGGACGGCGAGGAAATTAAAGCATAGAAAAAGCTTTTTTAAAAGTTGCAGTCTGTCGAAAAAGGTCAGTAAAAGCCGAGGCTTTTCGACAGACTGGAGCCGCTTTTTAAGCGGCTTTTCTTTATTTATGCGTGTTTGCGCGATTTTTTGCGGCTTTAACGTATTGCAAAAACAATACGAATATTGCACAATATGCCGTACTGTCAGGTTATAATTAACTATGCAAAAAAAAGGGTGCAACAAGTGTGACAGTCTACAAACGAAACAAAGCCGATATGTTTCATGCTGAAAAAAATAATACGACGGAACGATTTTAAAATAATATAAAAAAGACTTGAAATTTTGCTGTGCCGTGGTATTATATCTTTTGTTCGGGGCATTAGCTCAGCTGGGAGAGCGCTACACTGGCAGTGTAGAGGTCAGGGGTTCGATCCCCCTATGCTCCACCAAGACGAAAATCCTGTCACTTAAGCGGCAGGATTTATTTTGTCAATAAATCTAAAAATTTATTTTTGCGGCGTTTACGCCGCATTTGCGTTTTTTCGCTGACACGTGCGGCGAAAAAACACCTTGTAAGCGAAAAACCGCCTATTCAGCGGTTTTTCAAGGGCACTGGAGTGGTATTGGCGGGGATAGAGTGCAGTCCGAAAATCTCTGATTTTCGAGCGAACGGCATTCCCGTTCAAGAGCGTGTCGTCATTTTCGACACGCTCAATCCCTGTCGCAAGCGGCAGGATTTTTTATTTTACAGTATTATGCAAACAAGCCCGTTGCAGCCTTCGTTTATCACGCTCAATGGTTTCCTGTATACGCATACGCGCGTCTGCCGGCATACGCGAAAGCTTTGTGTGCAGACCCTCGTTTACAAGCTCGTGCAGGGATTTGCCGAAAATATTTGAATCCCATATTTTTACGGGGTTTTCCTCAAATTCGCTTAAAAGATACATAACAAGATCTTCGGATTGCTTTTCGCTGCCTACAATGGGGCTTACCTCGGTTGTTATGTTAGCCTTCATAAGATGTATTGACGGAGCTGAGGCGCGCAGTCTTACGCCGTAGCGGCCGCCCTGCTTCATAATTTCAGGCTCCTCAAGCTTTAAATCCTCAATTTCGGGGCATAATTATGCCGTAGCCGGTGGCTTCCACCTCGTCAAGCGCGTCCTTGACCTTTATATATTCCTTTTTTCATTTGAGCAAGCTCCTTTATACTGTCCATAAGCTCCTGCTCGTCGTTTATTATAAGCCCTGTGGTTTCGGCAAGCACCTTGTAAAACAGCGTGGTTTTAATTTTTATCATTACCGAGGCGCTGCCCGTGCCTAAGTTTATGTTTTTCAACCGTCGCGCCGTCAACGTTCTGACTGTCGCGAAATGCGGTTTCAAAGCAGCTTATATCACGTATATGTCTTATTGCGGCGGCGGATTGCTTTATTGTGTCGGTAAGGTCCGAACGCAGCCAGTGGTCAAGCGGAAGTGAATTTATCCAGCGCGGAAAGCTTATGCATATTTCCTTTATCGGAAATTCAAATAAAACGCGCGACAGGATCTGCTTTATATCGTCCTCGTTTAATTCAAGGCAGTTTACCGGCTGTACGGGAACACCGTATTTTCGGTAGCGCCGCGGCAGCGCCGCGGATTCCTCAGAATCCGGATACATACAGTTCAAAAGAATTACAAACGGCTTATTTATCCCTTAAGCTCTTCGATAACGCGCTCCTCGGCTTCCTCATATTCGCTTCTCGGAATATCGCTGATACTGCCGTCGGTAGTGATTACAAGACCTATGGTTGAGTGCTCGTTAATTACCTTTTTGTGTTCCGATCTCAGCCGCCATATTAAAGGGAATAGGCTCTTCAAACCACGGCGTCATAACCATACGGGGGCTGGTCGCCCTCTATATAGCCGAGGGCGCTCGGAACTATGTAGCCTACGCAGTCTATAAGCCTTACGTTCATGGCAGAGGAATCGTCAAGGCTTATCTGCACGCCCTTTTCGGGTATGAATTTGGGCTCTGTCGTCATTATTGTTCTGCCGGATGAGGATTGCGGAAGCTCGTCGTTAGCGCGTTCCTTTTGGTATTCGCCCGAAATGTTAGGCAGCACCAATTTATCCATAAATTGCTTGATAAATGTTGATTTTCCTCGTTCGCACGGGGCCGACCACCCGATATAAATGTCTCCGCCGGTTCTGGCGGCAATGTCCTTATAAATGCTTACGTTTGTCATAATGCTTCCTCCATACGCTTTCAACTCACGGCAGTCAAACTGTCTTTTGGTAAAAGCATATGCGGCGGTTTTGCGTTTTATGACAGGCATTAAAAGGGTATTTTTAAAAAGGATATGATTTAATTGACACGATTAAATAAAAAGGTATAATAAAAATATTAACTGTCGGACGGTGTTTTAAAATGATAGACAACAGCATAAGAAAGCTTGTATGCTACGGGCTTGAAAAGGAACTTTTACAAAGCGGGACGAGATATATGTAACAAACCGCCTGCTTGAAATTTTAGGGCTTGACAGCTTTAGCTGCGACGAGGATTATAATAACGTAAACCTTGAAGAAACGCTTAAGGAGCCAAGTTGATTACGCGGTAAGCGCCGGACTTACAGAGGACGGCACCGTTTACCGCGATTTGTTTGATACGCGCCTTATGGGCGCGCTTATGCCGAGACCGAGCGAGGTTACGGATAGGTTTTACGAGCTTTATAAGCAATCCCCAAGGCCGCTACCGATTATTTCTACCGCCTTAGTTGCGACAGCGACTATATAAGGCGCTACCGTGTTGAAAAGGATATAAAATGGATAACAAAGACAGAGTACGGCGACCTTGATATAACAATAAACCTTTCAAAGCCGGGAAAAGGACCCCAAAGCGATAGCGGCTGCCAAAAAACGCACCGCAGGCGGGATATCCTAAATGTATGCTTTGCCGCGAGTGCGAGGGCTATGCCGGCAGAATAAATTTTCCGGCACGCCAAAATCACCGTGTAATACCCGTCAAGATAAATAATACGGATTGGTGCTTCCAATATTCGCCGTATGTTTATTATAATGAGCATTGCATAGTATTTAACGCAAAGCATATGCCTATGGCGATAAACCGCGACACATTTAAAAAGCTGCTTGATTTTGTAGGGCAGTTTCCGCATTATTTTGTGGGTTCCAATGCAGATCTGCCGATAGTAGGCGGTTCAATTCTGAGCCACGACCACTTTCAGGGCGGAAATTACACCTTTGCAATGGCAAAAGCGCCCGTGGAATATCCGCTTATGTTTGCTGGTTTTGAAGATGTAAGCGCCGGCATTTTAAAATGGCCTATGTCGGTTATACGCCTATCGGCGGAAAACCCCTGCCGCCTTATAGAGCTTTGCAGATAAAATTTTAGTATCATGGCGCGGATATACCGATGAATCGGCGTTTATTTATGCCGAAACAGAGGGGCGAGCCGCATAACACAATAACGCCAATAGCCCGCAAGCGCGGCGACCGCTGCGAGCTTGATTTGGTTCTTCGCAACAATATAACAACGAAGGAGCATCCTTTAGGCGTTTTCCACCCCATGCGGAGCTTCACCATATTAAAAAAGAAAATATAGGGCTTATTGAGGTTATGGGTCTTGCCGTTTTGCCGGCGCGCCTTAAAACCGAAATGGCGCAGCTTAAATGTGCAATCACCGAAAACCGTGATATAAGAGACGATGAAACGCTTGCAAAGCACGCCGATTGGGTAGACGAAATAAAGCAAAAAGTACAGCGATATAAACGAAAACAATATTGAAGAAATACTTAAGGACGAAATAGGTCTTGTATTTTGCAAAGGTGCTTGAGCACGCGGGCGTTTTCAAGAGAACGGAAGACGGTATTGCGGCGTTCAAGAGATTTGCAGGGAGCGTAAAATAAATGCTTTTCTACCGTTTTCACGCAGGTTTGCGTGCTTATGATACTTATAACGGTGGGCTTTGCTTCGGCAAAGGCTGGTCTGCTTACTAAAGAGGGCGTTGCCTGCTGTACCGATATAGCGCTTATTATATCAACGCCCTGCGTTATTATAAAATCGCTTATAAGAGAGTACGATAAAAAATAATGTCGGAGCTTTTAAAGGCGTTTGCACTTACGCTTTTGGTACAGGCGCTGCTTATTGTTTTAAGCCATATATTTATTCATTCAAAGGAAGAAAAGAGCAGACGCGTATTAAGGTTCGGCTCAATATTTGCAAACTGCGGGTTTATGTCTCTGCCATTGCAGGAGGTGCTTTTGGGAGCGGACGGAACGCTTTACGGCTCGGCTTACATTATAATGTTTAATCTGTAATATGGAGCTACGGGAATTTTTCTTATAAGCGGAGATAAAAAGCTACATAAAGCCGAAAAGCTGTTTATCAACCCAGGTATTATAGGTCTTTTGATCGGAATGGTTATTTTGTTTTTCCGTTCCGATACCTAAGATAGTGTATTCGCCCATAAATTACCTTGCGGCAATATATACGCCGCTTCCGATGCTTATAATAGGCTACCATTTGGCGCAGACAAACGTGCTTTACGCGTTTAAGGATATACGCTGCATTGCGGCGGTGCTTTTTAAGGTTTTTTTGTTTATCCGTTTGCCGCGCTGGGGCTTTTTATACGTTATCGGAGTTCGCGGAACGTTGCTTGTTTCGATAGTAATTTCAGTAAGCGCGCGGTGGCGGCAATAACAACGATGTTTTCATCAAAAACGGGCGGCGACGTGCCGCTTTCGGTTGATATGGTGTCGCTCAGCACGGTTTTATCGCTTGTTTCAATGCCGCTTGTAATAACGGCGGCGGAGCGTCTTGCAAAAATTTAAGGCATATCTGCGGCGTGTGAAGATCTTTTTTCCGTACCTGCGGGCGGTTCGCCCACAGCCGCTTTAAATAATTTTGAAAAATAAAGGGAATCGGAAAAACCGCAGGAAAGCGCGGTAGATTTAACCGAAAACCCGCGCTTTAATAATTCCCTTTGCACGTTCAAGCCTGTACTTCATAAGATATGAGCCGAGGAGCCGTGCCGCATACCTTTACAAAGCAGCGGTGCAGTGTGGCGCGGCTTATGCAAAGCGTATTGCATATAACCGTAAGGTCAAAGTCCGGCTTATAAAGTTGTTTTCTATTAAAAAGCCGCGCGGAATCAAAGAAGGCGTTTTTGCCGGATTTTGCGCGGCTTTTAAATTTATCGGCATAAATTCCCCAGTATGGCAAGCGCTATACCCTCGGCGGTATTTTTTTGCATGGTTGAATTTATGCGGTTAAGCATATCAAACAGCGGCAAAATGTCATCGGGCTTTATATTGCCGATTACAGAGCTGTCCCTTGTAAAATCTATACGGTTAAGCAAAGAAGCATATTTTTCTCCCTTAAAATCGATCCAAGTATACTCCCAAGGGTCGCTTTCATCGGGGAAGTACATAATATTATCAAACGGGCGTATAACAAAGCTTTTCGCCTGCAGATACGGCATAGCTTTTATTGCCGTTTATAAAGGTTCCCTTGCCCTTTAATAATATAATGCAATATATAGCAGTTTCGTATACCGGACCCCATGAGTGTAGGTCTGAGCAGTTTTGTCTGCCTGAGCTTATCATATTGCTTGCAATAGGCATTTTAAACTCCTTTGTGAAACAAAATTACATATATTTGCAATAAAACTTTATTGTAAATAATACTTTTATACCATATACTTAGTTTACAGTATTTTGTTGCGGAGGTCAAGAGAAATGATAAAAAGCACACCGCCTATGGGCTGGAATTCATGGAATACATTCGGTACGGATATAAACGAGCAGTTAATAAGGGATACCGCGGATAAGATGGTTGAACGGGGCTCTGAACGCCGGGTATGAGTATCTTGTTATAGACGACTGCTGGTCCTTAAAGGAACGGACGAAACGGCAGGCTTACAGCCGACCCCGAAAAAATTTCCGAACGGAATGAAAGCCGTTGCCGATTACGTACATTCAAAGGGGCTTGAGTTCGGTATGTATTCCTGTGCGGGGAAACCTTACCTGCACGGGCTACCCGGCAGCTTTGAGCACGAGTTTACCGACGCAGAGACCTTTGCTGAGTGGGGCGTTGATTTTCTTAAATACGATTATTGCTATCACAGCAATATAATACACGGAAAATATTTATACCGCCGTATGGGTACCGCGCTTAAAAACTGCGGCAGGGGATATACTTTTCAGCGCCTGCTCGTGGGGAGCCGACAATACCGCCGAATGGATGCGCGAAACAGGCGCCGATATGTGGCGCTCAACTATGGATATTTTTGATACGTGGGAATCAATTAAAAAGCTTACCGAGCAGCAGGAAAGCATATTTGCCTACGGCGGCAAGGGCTGCTTTAACGATATGGATATGCTTGTGGTAGGTATGTACGGCAAAGGGCAACGTAGGTCTTGAGGGGCTTAACGATACACAGTATAAAACACATTTTTCAATATGGGCGCTGCTTGGATCTCCGCTTATGATAGGCTGTGATATACGCAATATGAATGACGAAACACTTAAAATACTTACCAATCAGGGAGCTTATAAAAATAAATCAGGACGAAGACTGCCGCCAGATATTCAAGCTTAACCCAATATATGGGACGGAAACGTTAAGGCATATGCCAAAATCTTGAAAACGCCGATATAGCGTTAGGCTTTTCAATTTCAGCGGTGAAGAGGGTGCGGTCAGAATAAATATTGACGGAACTGGGGCTGCCCGAAAGCACCGGCAGAACGCTGTGTATGCAAACGTGTGGGAGGATGAAAGCATTACGGTTAAAAACGGAACCTTTATGCATAATATCAAGCCGTATGACAGTCTTGGTATACCGCTGCAAAGTGGTAAATAAATAATGACCTGCTGTATGCATTGCGGGAAAAGCTTTCATTTAACGATATAGGCGCGCATAAAAATTTATAAACCGCGGAAGCCGCGAGTTTATGTGTATAAGTGTGTCGGCAGAGCTTAAGGTGCCCGAAAACGTATATATGAAAAAATAGAATATTTTAAAAACAGGGCTGCACGCTTTTGTTTAAAAACTGTTGACAAATTTCCGGTATGGTGCTATAATTACCTCAAACTTAAAAGCTGTGACGAAGACGGTCTGAAATTAAAGCTTTAAGAGAGTCGGTGGTTGGTGCAAACCCGGCAGTGATAATTTCGTTTGACCCATCGCTTCCGAGCGGAGGGCTGAAATTTAAGTAGGTTTTCCCGTGATTGCTGCGTAAAGGCATAGTTAGGAATTGTTTGATTCCGAAGAGCGGCGGTTTTATAACCGCAATTTGAGTGGTACCGCGAGTGTTAATTCAACACCGTCTCAAAGAAATTTGAGACGGGTGTTTTTTTTTGAATTACATTAAGGAGGAAGTAAAAAATGGCAACAGTATCGACCGATAAATTAAAAAGAGGTAGCAAAGCGAATTCGCGAAATGCGGGAAATATGCGACATTACCGAGACGGATATGGCGAAAAAACCAGCAAGCTTAGAAGATTACAGGGCTTACGAAAACGGCGAGCTTGATTTTCCGTTCACCTTTATTCATAAATGTTCCTTGGCTTTCGGAATAGGAATAACCGATTTGCTTGAAGGGCAGAGCGCCCACCTTTCCTCCTACACCGTTACCCGCAAGGGACAGGGGGCAGGAAACCGCCAAAGAGGACGGAATAGAAATTCAGAACTTGGCACCGCTTTTCCGCAAAAAAAATAGCCGAGCCTTACTGGGTGCGCTATGAATACAGCGAGGAGCTGCAAAACAAGCCGATACATTTAACAAAGCATTCCGGACAGGAATTTGACTTTGTTATGAGCGGCAGAACTGAAAGTGCAGATAGGCGAAAATGTGGAATATTTAAGCGAAGGCGACAGCATTTACTATAATTCCTCAACCCCCCACG
>VOFC01004773.1_pt1 | contig 17434 bp, 25 predicted proteins | sample 5384161 | NCBI WGS metagenome assembly VOFC01 (sample SAMN12384722, study PRJNA508395) | human gut metagenome | isolation source: healthy gut B | host: Homo sapiens
CAGAGAAAGAAGAACTCAAAAAGTGGGTAAAATCAAGCGCGATAAGAAGGAATCTATCATCTTCAAAGCGTGAGGATAACTCTTATTATGAGAAGATAGGTAATGAAGTTCATAGCATTGATGAAGATATTCTCTTTTGAAATTCCTGAAAATTGGCGTTTCATACGACTTAAAGAATTGTGGGAATTAATATCTGGAAGAGATTTATCTCCATCAGAATATATAACGATAATCAAGATGGTATTCCATATATTACTGGGGCAAGCAATTTTAGAAATGGTAAAATCGAATTAGCAAGATGGACACCCCTCTCCACAAGTAATTACAAAGCAGGGAGACTTGTTACTCACATGTAAAGGTACAGGTGAAATGGCTTTTCAATGATTTCGAAACGCCCATATTGCCCGTCAAATAATGGCAATACGCAACACCTATGGTCTGAATGTAGAATATCTTTTTTTTGTATAAGCTTTTATATTGAAGAGATTAAAGAAAGTTGCCAAAGGCATAATACCTGGTATTTCAAGGGAAGATATTCTTAACCTTATACTTCCAATTCCACCGGAGAATTATCAAAGGTTAGTTATATCTCAAATCAGAAAGAGCAATCATACATTGTAATTTATTAGAGAAAAGCCTCAGCTGAGGCTCTTTTCTATAAATGAAATAACTTCTTGCAGCTGTATTTACCTTCTCAACAATCTTGGACTGTTCATTTAATGGTGGTATAGGAATTATTGTTTCAGCCATTTCAGAACCAGAAATTTCTTTTGAAAGTTGTTCCGGTTGCACGTTGAATTATATTGTCTGTTCTGGCCTTAAGAGAGTAATATAAATATGGACTCATAGAAAAGTCGTAAGGAACAACAGACTTAAATCCTTGATTGGTGCAAACAGGATTTGTTGCGATTGGGCAGTATAACCTATCGGTGCTCGGCTTGAAAATAAAATCGAATTTGTAGGAAGCATTTGAGCAGATGATGATTTCAAGCCGAATTCAGTGATGGTTCTGGAACCGTTAGAAATATACATACTATCATAACCACTGAAATCAGCAGGGGTCAACCATGAATATTCCCATCCCAATATTCACTAATATTGGTTTTAGGCGTTCCACCACCGACGATGCCACCAATGTGCTTGAGTCTTGCAAATGTCCACAACTCAGGCAGGTCAAAGGGATTTCAGCATCAATACAATGAACCTTATCACCCACCTTCTCATAATAAGAGAATTCGACACTTTTACCTCTATAATTGATTCAGCGGATATCCGCAAATATATTTATGGAGGTGTCTTTATATGAAGACAGAAATAACTTTTTGAAGATTACCTAAAAAAGGTAATCTATCCGAAAACACCATTGAATCTTACCTGTGGACAGTGAATTACTTCACTACAAATTATGAGAAGGTTTCTAAGGAAAACTTGCTTGCCTACAAGGGCTATCTGATGGAACATTTTAAACCCAAAACTGTAAATCTGAGAATACAAGCAATTAATAAATATCTAGAATATTTAGAAAAGTCACAATTGCGACTCAAAGCAGTAAAGATCCAGCAGAAAAGTTTTTTTGGAAAATGTAATCAGCAATGCCGATTATAAATTCCTGAAGAATCAGCTTAAAAAAGATGGCAATTTGGAGTGGTATTTTGTTGTCTGGTATCTTGCTGCGACTGGTGCTCGTGTAAGCGAATTAATTCGTATTAAGATTGAGCATGTGCAACTTGGATATTTTTGATTTGTATAGCAAGGGAGGTAAATTACGTAGATTATTCATTCCGAAAATATTACGTGAAGAAACACTAAAGTGGTTGGGTGAAACCCAACGCACGTCAGGCCATCTATTTCTAAACAGGTATGGTAATCGTATAACGACTAGAGGTATTTCTCAACAGCTCAAGAATTATGCAGACAAATATGGATTGGACAGCAAAGTGGTCTATCCACACTCTTTCCGTCATAGATATGCCAAAAACTTTCTTGAAAAGTATAATGATATTGCATTACTGGCTGATCTTATGGGGCATGAAAGCATTGAAACTACTCGTATCTATTTACGACGTACCGCAAGTGAACAACAAGCACTTGTAGATAAAATAGTAACTTGGTAAGTGCAGCCGCTTTTTGAAAGCGGCTGTTCACTCATAGGTAACATATTTGAGATATTGTCTATCTCAATAAATATTTTTGAAATATGCTGAGAAATTCGTCGTTGTTCCTCAAACGGAGGCAAAGGAAATACTGCTTTTCTCCCATCTGCAGTACCCAGTCGTGGCATTTTACTCCATATGAGCAACGATTGGCATATTTCAAAAAAAAGTAGGTGACATTAGATAGTATAATGCATATTGTGGTTCAACAACATTTGAGAAATTCAACGGAAGAATTTCAGAGGTGCAAAATCCTTCCTCATCTGCAAGAACCACTTTATTTAGATAAGGACGCAACTTGCTATAAAGGACCTGTCCTTCTTTTTGAACAGATGCTTTGTACTAGACGAATTACGTTCATATTTCCTAATTTTATGTATAACTTTGCCGGAATCTTTTTCAATATCTTCGAGATCTAAAACCCACGCTTCCTCGTCAATATCTTTTAGTATCTACATTAACACAGTTTCCATAATCACATATCTCACCTAAACAGCACAATTCCAATTAATAGGAATGTCATCCAAATTCCAATCATTAATATTTTCTATTAATGTTCCGTTTTGTTGATAATAAGAGTTATCCTCACCACGGAAGATGACGGATTCCCTCTTGTCACGCTTGATTTTTCCTGCTTTGATGAGTTCTTCTTTCTCTGCCCGAATGCGTTCAAGCAGAACCGAAGCAGGTTCATCATTAGGGTCTTGTGGGACAAGCTGTCCTCGGATGGCAAGATCAAAGGATTTTTGATTTTGCCAACTTAATATAGTTGACTACTGATTCTTGGTTAAGTTCAACAGCTGAAACAATTTTTTCTGTTTCTATCAATTTGTTGGATATTCTTGTCTGTTCTGAATATGGTGGTATCGGAATTAATTTTAGGCTTTATTCCAGGTACAGTAAGCTGTGGAATACTTGAGCCTTCCCTGTTTCAATTAGTGCTTGGAATACAATTCTCAAATATTCAATATTTATCCCCTCAGCAGGAACAATAGTAATTAACCTCACTATTGGTACAAAGGGCATGTGCCTAATACAGCAAAAAGCCAATAGTTCCTCTTGCAGATACGGTAATTGCAGATTTATTTACTCTTGCTTTATTGGTAAAACCATACAGACCATCATTTTCGGCGCCATTAGCAAATATAGGAACGGAAAACTCATCTGTTTGTGTCTTGGAGTAATTTTCAGGTTTATCTCCACCAGCAAAGATTTCAAAAAGTAATCTCCGTTAATCTACACCATGCCCAACCTTCCGGCACTTCAAACGGTATCTCATCCTCAATACATTTCACGGTTCCATCCTGGAACTTCTCATAATGTAAATTATTGATTCAATTTCTGCTCAATTTTCAGTCAATGAGAGTTGGGTGGATTTTTATATCCTATACTTACAAAACAAATCGCCCACAGGGCAGAAAGGCAGGTACAGGATATGTACAACAACTGATGGAGTTCAAGGAGGGCATTAGAGCGTCCTGTAAAATATTTTGTTGGTTTAGGAAGCAGAGGCAGGTACATTGCATCATCCACACGAGGAGAGGCAGAGCCGGAATCTTTATTTCCCACTTTTAACAAAATTTCTGGAAACTCCGTATATCAATACATCGCATATGAAATGTGCCGGAGCGTTATCAAAAAATGCGTCAGTAAGGCATCTTTTTTCTCATCAGAAGTGGTGATGTCACATAACACCAAGTCTCGAATAGCTGAAATGGTATAAGAAACATCACTGATATATGGCAATAATTCTGATTCAATATCTTTACAGAACTTGTCTCTGTTCTTTTCACTGTTGTAATAACTGATTATTTTGGGGCTGATGCGGATTGTCCTTTAATCTATTTACAGACCAATCCATTATCAAATGCAAAATCTACATTATCGTTGGCAAAGCTGCCAAACAACATATAGATAAAATCCATTTGCGAGTAGTCTGCAGCAATTAAACCGCTCAAAAGGATGGTAGCTATACTATGAAAATCAATTCTATTCAATGAAATCATCTCCTGTAATCTGTCTTGTGAACTTCTATGTTACTTGTTTCATGGTAGTAAATCGTTTCGATATGGGAAGTATATCATAAAATCATATACAGAACAAGTGTTCGAATGACGCGAGCGCTATTTTTTGAAAGATTTTTCGGATTTCATTACTTAAATTCTATTTGAGCATTTTTCAATTTGGACTCAATTGTGACTCAATGAAGAATGCGGCCTGTTTTTACTAAAATGAATCTATCAGGTTTGTTCATCATTGCCGGCATAAAGATGACAAAACTTGGTAATCATTTAGGTAAAGGAGGGTTCGCATGGAGTTGACAGTAAACAAAGCGGGCAAGTATGCCTTAGTATGGCTTACGAATGCGGAAAAAGCTGATCCAAAGGTTATGGACAGCTTACAGCCTTTGATTGAGCAATGTAAGGAGAAGAAGTACAGAGTGGCTATTTTTGAATCCGGCGAGCAGGATTTGTTGGAAAAAGACAACAGATTTGCTGATTCACAATCGAGGACTGGAAAAGACCGATGATGGGAAAACAACTGCTTTGCCAAAACAGGCAGCAGGAGCAAGGTAGTGTGCGGCAATTCGCTTGATACTACCCCACATCGTTTTCTTTCTACCCCAAATTAGCAAAAAATGGGGTAGAAAATACATAAATGGGTAGATTAATGTTGATATTCTATGTCATTTTTGATAAAATGGGGTAGAAAGGAAATGGAGTGACTATGAAAGAGATTAATTACAGAAAAATAGAAGAAATGCCTATAACAATTGAAGTAATGAATATGATTTCAGCACTTCATGAGTATAAGGGACGCCAGGAATTATATATAGAAACGCAACCGGAAATTTTGGAAAGATTGATGGAAGTTGCAAGAATACAGAGTACAGAGGCTTCTAACAAAATCGAAGGTATATATACATCAGATTCCAGATTGAAAGAAATTGTGCAGAAAAAGAGCGAACCGAGAAACAGGAATGAAAAAGAAATCGCAGGATATAGAGAAGTATTGGGAATGATTCATGATAGTTATTCCTACATACAACTAAAGCCAAATGATATTTTAACACTTCATAAATATCTTTACAGTTATTCGGAATCCAGTAATGGCGGTCATTATAAGATGGTAGATAATTATATAGAGGAAGAGGATGAATTTGGCAATAAAAGCGTAAGATTTCAACCGGTTCCGGCAATTCTGACAGCGGAATATATAGAAAGCTTGTGTAAGCAATATGAAGATGCAATCAACCATACGCACATTGATCCACTATTAGTAATACCATGTGTAATACTTGATTTCTTATGTATCCATCCGTTTGGAGATGGTAAAATGGACGACACCTAAGCCCTGTCGACCAGATTTTTATAAATGAGCAGGGCGTAGTTCATCAGCAAACAGATGGAATCTACTTTGCTGGACAGTATAGGCGGTTGTCTTTCAGCAGTCGAAAGACTAAACGCACAAATTTACGGGCAGTTAATGCGAGTGCACGTTTGTGTTGGCATCTGTTTACCTCTTTGTATTTGAGGCGGTAGAAGTCGCTGTATTCCTTGTCGCATCTTACAAGAGAAAATGCTGCTTCACACAGATAGTACTTTAAAAATCGGTTGCCGGATGGGATGAGCCTTGTAACTTCAGCTTCGAAACCACCGGACTGGTGCTGCTTCCAGGCAAGTCCTGCATATTTAGCAAGAGCAGCCTGCCTGTTAAAACGATTGATATCGCCAATTTCAGCCATGATTCCGGCTGAATAAACAGGTCCGATACCCGGAATGGATATCAATACGTTTGGCAAGAGTTCCATTTTTCCTAAGCCTATTGAACAATATTTATTATGAAAAAAAAATTGCGATTAAAAACATTTCGTAAAAATATAATTCAATTGGTAATATTTCTAGAATTGTTACCTTTTTAAGTAGCTCACAAAAATATATTCCGTATACAAGACAAGAAATTATAGTGCAGGATATAGTTCTATTTTTATTGTATTTGGTTTTGAGTATTGTAATTGATATAATCAATGAGAAAAACAAGGCTAGTTGATTTAAGAATATGAAAAATAGGAGTAATTTGATATGAAGAAAAACGAAGCATAATTCTAATAAGTATTCTAATCATTGTATCGGCTGTCATATATTTTTACAAACCACAACACAACAAAAACAATTCCTATCAACTTGGAATCATTATCTCAATAGGGAACAAAGATAAAAGCAATATTTTTATATTATAACGACCAACTTCAAAAAAAAACAGGACAAAAGAAGTTGAAGATCGGAAATATTGCGAGTCAGTATGATATTCCAAAGACAGTGAATGATAAAGTGTATATGATCCCAAAAGGAGTTCCATATGTAAATGAGCGAGAAGAAGTAATGGAGCTTGATCATAATACAAAAAAATAAAGTTATATAAAATAGGACGGCCGGGACTTTTGCTTTTGATGAGAAGGATGGTGATATCTATACAACAAACTGGATAAACGGTGTATCGACTCTGACAAAATATAACGAAGAGACGGGGAAGATACAGCGATATGAAGAATCTGTTGGAATGTTTGGATATTTACATTGTGCAGGGAATTATGTTTATGTAGAAAAACAGGTCGATCAGGAAGAAGGAACGATTAATTATTTAATGAAGATCGATCGGAAAACATTAAAGAAGGTAAAAGAAATAAAGGTAAATCACAGCGAAGATGAATCCGTGTTTTTCTATTCAGATGATAAAATCTCTATTTTTCTTCAGGAAATACAGACAAAATCTTGTATCAGATGGATTTAAAAAGACAAGATCAGCAAGCTCAAATTAAAAGAAATAAATCCACAGCAAATTTTACCGTATAAAAAATAAATTGTTTGTTACACACTGTGATCTAACCAGTGGAATGGGAAAAGCAATTTCATTGTTAAACCCACAAACAGGAGAAAGCAAAGTTTATAAATTCAAGCATAATGTAATTCAATGTCAAACAAAAGAGGGCTATTTGTATATACTAAGTAATGATAGTATCTATAAATATAAATTTGATGGAGAAAAATGCATTTAGAAGCAAGCAGTAAAATCTCTTTCAAAGGATCTTGGAAGGATGGATATATCAGTAGCTTTTTTCTGAGATAGTATGTTATCATAGATGATCGAATTTTTTGAAATGATTACGAGAAATGAGGATATGAGCGTGAAAGTGAATTCACACTCATATCCTTATTTTTGTTTTACAAATAAGAATTTAAAACATATGGAATAAAATGTAAAAGCATGTTGTAAATAAATGTATAATAATGTAAAATAAATCCATGTAAATAAAAAGAAACATAAGGAGATACATATGACAGAAAAGCTAAAAAAAATAAAATCAATGATGAACAATTAAAGATCAGAGCGATTAGTGATGAAAAATAACAGTAAAACTAACAAACAATTATGCATTTCAAAAAAAAATATTTAAAAATACTAAAATTGTAAAAAGGATTTCCAATGGCATTGCTGGATTTAAAAAGAATATGAAATCAAAAAATTGAAATTACAGATCCATTTACACTGGGAGAAAATGATGAAGAAAAAGAAGGAATTCTGGACATCAAATTGATTTTAAATCAAAACAGAAAGATTAACATTGAAATGCAAAAACACCTATCAAGATGATTGGACAGAGAGAAGCCTTTTTTTATAATTGTCGAATGTTTACAGATGGATTAAAAAAGGACATCCTTATGGAGAAATTCCACCATGTATTCATGTTGGTATTTTAAATTTTAATCAAATGATAAGTCCGAATTATTACCATAAATTTAGTCTGATGGATGAAAAACCAAAGAGATATATAGTAGAAAATTTCAATTTCATATGATAGAATTGAAGAAACTAAAGTACGTAAAAGAGAAACAAAAGAAAAACCATTATATCGATGGGCAAAGTTGATAGCTGCACAGACATGGGAAGAATTGGAACAGGAATCAAAAGGTAATAAGTATATGGAAAGGGCGCTGGAAGAGATGATAAAGATCAGTCAGGATGAGAGGGAAAGATATTTGTATCTGAGAGAAGAGATGGCAGAGAGTGACAGAGCAAGTCAGATACAAAGTGCACAGAGGATTGGACGTAAGGAAGGAGAAATATTAAAATTAATTTCATTAGTTCAAAAGAAAATTTTGAAAAATAAAACTTTGCCGCAGATTGCAGAAGAATCAGAAGAAGATACGATAGTAATTGAACCTATTTATACATTAATAAAAGAGAATCCAGAGGCAGAGAAAGAAGAAATCTACAAAATGTTGAATTTGTAAGGAGTTTAACAATCGTTTGTTGACACATAAAATAACAACACCAGTCTGACATCCAATCATCGTTTGCATATAATAAAACCAATAGAAATAGTAGGAAATACAAAAATACCAGCGGAAGCACAGCATAACAACAATAGAAATGCTAAGCATCCGCTTTTTTATTCTAAATAAAAGGAGAAAGAAATGTTAAATCAGTTTTCAAGAACAGAACTATTACTTGGAAAAAGAAGCACTCGATAAATTAGCAGGCAGCAGAGTTGCTGTCTTTGGAATCGGTGGTGTTGGTGGATATGTATGCGAAGCCTTAGTACGAAGCGGTGTCGGTGAGTTCGACCTTATTGATGATGATAAAGTCTGCTTAACAAACCTAAACCGCCAGATCATCGCAACAAGAAAAACAATCGGTAAATACAAAGCAGAAGTGATGAGAGACCGCATCTTAGAGATCAATCCAGATGCGAAAGTCAACGTTCACAAATGCTTCTTCTTACCAGAGAATGCAGATGAATTTCCATTTGAGGAATATGACTACATTGTTGATGCCGTGACACAGTGACAGCAAAGATCTCATTAGTTATGGCAGCAAAGGAAAAGAATGTACCGATCATCAGCAGCATGGGAGCCGGAAATAAACTAGACGGCAGCCAGTTTAAAGTTGCTGATATTTATAAGACAAAAGTATGTCCTCTTGCAAAGGTTATGCGAAGAGAGTTAAAGAAGAGAAGAGTTAAGAAATTAAAAGTTGTATATTCAGAAGAAATGCCAATCAAACCAAAAGATGATATGGCAAACAGCTGCAGAACAAACTGTATCTGCCCACCGGGAGCACAGCACAAATGTACAGAGAAAAAGAGCGATTCCAGGTAGTACAGCATTTGTACCATCTGTCGCAGGACTGATCATCGCAGGGGAAGTAGTGAAGGATTTATGCAAGGCGTAAAAGTGTAGCAAAACAAGCATTTATGAAATCCATACCGATCATGTGCAGCTATATATTTGTCAGTATGGCATATGGAATGATGATGGAGAATGCAGGATTTGCGTGGTATTATTCGCTTCTTACAAGCCTTACCGTGTATACAGGAGCTTTTCAGTTTGTCCTGATTACATTTTTTAAGCAGTGGGGCATCCATCGTCACGATCGCAGTGACAGCTTTGTTGATGAACAGCAGACAGAGTTTCTACAGCCTTTCATTTTTGGAGACATTCGTAAAAGATGGGAAGAAAGAAACTTTATATGATCCATACGATGACAGATGAAACATATGCAGTAAACTGCACGATCGAAGACAAAGATGAAGACAGCAGAAAAGAGATGTTTCTCGTTGCATTCTTCAGCAGATGTTACTGGATGTTTGGAGCAGTGATGGGCGGACTGATCGGGCAGCTGATCCCGTTTGAACTCAATGGAATCGATTTTTGCATGACTGCATTATTTATCATCATTTTTATCGATCAATGGGAGAAAGCGGACAAGCATTTTCCAGCAATCACAGGAATTCTGATCGCAGTGATCGCATTACTGATCTTTGGACAGACCGCATTTATGCTGCCAGCATTGGTGATCGTTTCAGGAGTTTTAATCTTCTGGAATAGTGAACAACAGGAAATTTATACAGAAAGGGGAAAAATAATGAACACAAAAATGGCATTGATCGCGATTTTCGTTTCTGCCGTGATCACATTTGGACTTCGATCCCTCCCTTTTCTTGTATTTCAGGAAGGAAAAGAGCTTCCAGATCAGATCAAACGATTAGGAATGGTGTTGCCATCTTCGATCATGGCAGTACTGATCGTGTATTGCCTGAAAGATGTCGGGGATGACTTTATGGCAGATGGTTTATGGAAACTGATCGCAGCGGCAATTACCGCAGTCAGCTATAGATGGAAACATAATACGCTGATCAGCATTTTACTTGGAACAGTGAGTTATATGCTGTTCTTACATTTTTTTGGATAGAACTAATTTGAGATAGAATAAAACATAGGATGAGACAGGAGATATATATGGCAAGAGAAATAGAGACAAAATGTATTCATTTAGAAGAGGAAGAAAATTCGATCAACCACTATGGTGCGATCAGTTACCCAATCTATCAGTCAGCAACATACGCACATCCAGGAGTCGGACAAAGTACAGGTTATGATTACAGCCGCCTGCAGAATCCAACGAGAGAACATCTGGAGAAGACAGTTGCTTCTTTTGGAAAATGGAATCGATGCATTGGCATTTTCCTCAGGAATGGCAGCAATCACGTTGATGATGGAATTATTCAAACCGGGTGATCATCTGATCGTGGATGCAGATTTGTATGGTGGCAGCATCCGTCTATTTAATCACGTATCTGAGAAAAACAGAATCGAATTTTCTAGTGTAGACTGCCACAATGAAAATGTTGCAGCATATATCAGAGAAAATACAAAAGCAGTTTATATCGAGACACCAACCAACCCAATGATGAACGTCACAGATATCAAAGCATTAGCTGAGATCACAAAAGAAACATAACATTCTTCTGATCGTTGACAATACATTTTTATCTCCATATTTCCAGAATCCATTAGATCTCGGAGCAGATATTGTTGTACACAGCGGCACCAAATATCTTGGAGGCCACAACGATACACTGGCGGGATTCTTAGTTACAAACAGAGAAGATATCAGCGAAAGATTTCGCTTCCTGATCAAGACAACAGGAGCTGGATTAGCACCATTTGACTGTTTCCTGATCCAGAGAGGGATCAAAACCTTAGGAGTCCGCATGGACCGTGCACAGGAAAATGCGATCGAGATCGCAAAATGGTTAAAAGAACAGGATATCGTAAAGAAAGTTGTTTATCCAGGATTCAAAGAACATCCGGGATACGAGATCATGAAAAAGCAGGCAAGAGGATTTGGTGCAATGCTTACATTTGAACTTACGAAGGAAGAATATGCGATCAATATCCTTGAAAAAGTAAGAATGATCAAATACGCAGAAAGCCTTGGTGGGTGGAAACACTGATCACATATCCAATGACACAGACACATGCAGATGTTCCAGAACATATCCGCAAACAAAACGGGATCACGGATTGTGTGTTAAGAATGTCTGTCGGAATTGAGAATGTCAAAGATTTATTAAATGAACTAGAAGAGGTATTTGCAAAAAAGTACGAGGTGAATAAACTTTTGAAAAGGAGTGATTTGAAAAAATGATGCAGAAGATTCAAAAATTTGAGGTGCGATGTTACAATTAAAATAATTGTTATCTGATTTCTAAATATATAAAATTCATAAGTCCTAGAAAAAGCGTAAAGTTTTGTTCTGGGACTTATTTGTTTTGAAAGAATATGTTAAATTGGTAGAAAATAATATTTATGGACAAAATCAAGGGAGAAACGTTATGAAGAATATAAAAGTTATAATGTGTGATATTGATGGAACACTGTTAAACAGCAAGGGAATCGTTACCACCAAAAACAATTGATGCGATAAAGAAAGTTCGAGAACAAGGAATCTTGTTTGGAATATCAACAGGAAGAGACGTTCCAAGTGTAAAAAGGTTGTTTGGAAAATGGGGAATTGGCGGGCTTGTTGATATGGTCGTTGGAAGCAACGGGGGTGAGATTTATGATTACAAAACCGATTATTATGAAGAAAATTTTGCCCTTCCAGGGAACCTGATCGCAAATATCATGGAGCACTATAAAGATATGGATGTGAATTTTGCAATTCATGGGGATGGAGTTTTTGTATACTCCGAAAAAGAAGATGAACTTATTAAAATTTTATCTAAAGGTGATCAGCTTCCATATGAAGTCATTGATTTTGACGAGTATTTAAAAGAAGATCGTTTAAAACTTCTTATTGTTTGCAAAACCAGAAACTATGCCGGCAGTTATCGAGAGAGCAAAAACCTTTAAAAATGAACGTTTCAATGTGCAAGTCTTCAAACGACGCAACACCTGTTTGAATTTATGGATCCTAGAATCTCAAAATCCTTTGATTACAAAACTGATGGAGATGCATGGATTTATAATGGAAAATTCTGCACATTTTGAGATGCAGATAATGATTATGATATGACCTTGCATGCAGGAGTCGGAGTTGTCATGGCAAATGGAAGTGAAAAAACAAAAGTGTTGCAGATCATATTACCAAAGACAATGATCACGATGGAATTGAGTGTTTCTGCAAGAACATTTGATCTTCAGATCATAAGAATCTGTGGATTAAAAATATAAAGAGAACTTATATCAAATCAAAAGAAAAACCTATAACAGAAATAATGCAAAAAGATGTTGACAATAAAGATATGTGGTTGTATAATCTAAAACATAGAAAACCTAGTAGAAAAATAGGAAATAGAACGGAATAAAAAACAACAACTTTTTATGGAGGTTTAGAATTATGAGTAAGATTACAGCAAGCGCATTAGAATTAATCGGAGGAACACCACTTCTTAAAGCAGATAGATATGCAGACAAAGCAGGAGTGAAAGACGCAACGATCCTTACAAAACTTGAGTACTTAAATCCAGCAGGATCAGTAAAAGACCGTATTGCATTAGCAATGATCGAAGATGCAGAGAAGAAAGGTCAGTTAAAACCAGGATCAACGATCATCGAGCCAACAAGTGGTAACACAGGAATCGGTCTTGCAGCAGTTGCAACAGCAAAAGGATACAGAGCAATCCTTACACTTCCTGATACAATGAGTGTTGAAAGAAGAAACTTATTAAAAGCCTATGGTGCTGAATTAGTATTAACAGAAGGTGCCAAAGGAATGAAAGGTGCTATCGCCAAAGCCGATGAACTTGCAAAAAGAGATTGATGGAGCAGTTATCTTAGGACAGTTCGTGAACCCAGCAAACCCAGCTGCACATAAAGCAACAACAGGACCAGAGATCTGGGATCAGACAGATGGTAAAGTAGACATCTTCGTAGCAGGTGTTGGTACAGGCGGAACAATTACAGGTGTTGGTGAATACTTGAAAGAACAGAACCCAGATGTTAAAATAGTAGCAGTTGAACCTGCAACATCTCCAGTATTATCAAAAGGAACAGCTGGTGCACATAAGATTCAGGGTATTGGTGCAGGATTTGTTCCAGATACACTTAATACTAAGATATATGATGAAGTTATCGCAATCGAGAATGAAGATGCATTTACAGAAGGAAGAGCATTCGCACACAGCGAAGGAATCTTAGTTGGTATTTCTTCTGGAGCAGCATTAAAAAGCAGCTACGATCCTTGCAGAGAGACCAGAGAACAAAGGAAAGACAATTGTTGCACTTCTTCCAGATTCAGGTGACAGATACTTATCTACAGCATTATTCGCTGAAGACTAGAATAAGAGGAAAGAATATGGAAATCACGGTACAACAAGTAGAATTACTGTCCGATGATGATTATATCTACCTAGATGTAAGAGGTGAGATCGCATACCAGCATGGACATATACCGAAGGCTTACGAATGGGCTGGTGATTTCTCTCACATCGAGGAACTTCCAAAGGATAAGAGGCTGATCGTATATTGCAATTATGGAGAGAAAAGCGCCCCAATTGCCGAACAGTTAAGACAAGAAGGGTATGAAGCTTTGAACTTATCCGGCGGTTACCGAGAATGGTTATTACATGTGACATCCCAAAAAGAACAGATGCAGGACGTTTCAAAGGACGGACTGCATCTGTTTTCGTCTACAGAAGAATTAACACCAGACGAGGTCAAACGATATGATCGTCAGATCATCCTGCCACAGGTAGGAAGTGACGGACAAAAGAAGTTAAAGAAATCAAAAGTTCTGATCATCGGAGCCGGAGGCCTTGGAGCACCAGCGGCTTTATATCTTGCAGGAGCAGGAGTTGGAACGATCGGAATTGTGGATGCAGATGATGTCAGTGTGTCAAACTTACAGAGACAGATCATTCACACAAGCAAAAAAGAGAAGGAACAAAAATAAGGCAGAATCAGCAAAGAAATCAATGCTTGAATTAAACGAGCATATCAAGGTAAAACATATCCAGAGTATTTGTATGCGGATAACGCAGAAGAATTGTTCAAAGAATACGATTTTATCATTGATGCTGTGGATAACTTCGAGACGAAGTTTTTGATCAATGATACCTGTGTGTTGTTGAAGAAACCATTTTGTCATGCAGGAATCTTACAGTTTCAGGGTCAGGTTATGACTTATGTTCCAGAAGATGATCAGCCATGTTACAGATGCATCTTTGAGGAGATTCCAGAGAGCGGATCTGTGCCAAACTGCAGTCAGGCAGGAATCATAGGCGCAGTTGCAGGAATCATTGGATGTATTCAGGCCCTAGAAGCGATCAAGTATCTGTTAGGAATCGGGGAAATTGCTGACGGGTAAGATGCTTGTGATGGATGGATTAACGATGAATACAAGAGTAGTTAAATTCCCATCAAAGAATAAGAACTGCCGTGTCTGTGGAGAACATGCAGATATTACGAGCGTAAAAAAGAAAACCGGATGGAATATGTCGGGGCGGCTTGCCCGATAAAATAATAATAGAAAAATATATGGGGGCAGAAGATAGAATTCTGCCCCTTATATTTTATGTAAAAGGAGAACTAGAAAATAAACAGAAGTTCTTCTTTTTAATTAAAAATTACCACATTTCAAAAAAAGAATTTTTACCGTATTTTTTTTGCAATAGATAAAATGTACCACATTAAAAAAAGCCTGTTCTTGATAAGTTGGAAGAATCGTTCCGTGCTATACTAAATTCAAGTTAAACAACAGGAGGTGCAAAAAAGAAAGTCATTAAATTTGAAAGGATAAACAATATGAAACGTTCAAAAGACAAATTTTATATGAAACAGATTTTTGATTGTATTTCAGATGGAGAGATCATTGCAACTGGAAAGATTGCCAAAGAAATCGGATTGTCTGAGAAGTCAGTTAGAAATCGCTTAAATGAATTGAGTGACTTCCTATTAGAAAATAAGCTTGGAGAAATACAGCGGAAACCACGAGTTGGAATTTGGCTAGAAGCAAATGAAAATCAAAAAGAAGAAATACAGAAAAATATTATCAGATGAAAATCTGCAAGTAGGAAATTATGATCCAAGAGATAGAGTAAATGAGACATTAAAGGTATTTTTTTAATCTGCGTCCATGGCAGACAATGACAACACAGAAACTAGCTGAGAAGTTATTCTTAAGTGTCCCAACAATGCTGAAAGTATTAAAGGAATGCGAAGAATGGCTGGAAGTATATCACATTTCTCTTGTTAATGAAAAAGAGGAAAGGGATATCGGCTCAAAAGTGAAGAAAATGAATACAGGGTTGCATTAAAAGAATCTGATCATGATGAAGAAACCAGGAGAAGAGATCAAAGAGAATATAGATTATTTCTTTTCTAACATTGATGTTTCTGCGATCAGAAAATGTATCATTCAAACAGAAAACGAATGGGATTACCATTTCACAGATGAATCATTTTATGAGATCTTAATTTATTGTTGCATTGCGTATAAGAGAAAAGAGCTTGCATTACCATTAGTCAGCGATTATTTTCCAGAGGAATTAAAAATCCTTAAGAAATATAATGAATATGCAGCAGTAAGAACTTTTTCTTTGCTCACAGGACGTGGTTCAAGAAATCCTTTTGCTGTATAAGGCTTTAAATCTGTGAGTATGTGCCAGATAGCGGTCAGGATCATACGACAGATGGCAATGATAGCTTTCTTGTGACCACGACGTGCTTTTATACGTCGATAACGGGTTGTAAATTCAGGATGTTTCTTGGATTTGATTAAAGCATTTGCAACTTGCACCAAAACTGGTTTAAAATAGGAACCAGCACGGGAAATCCTGGTGGATTTGATTTTATGATTGCTTTGATCATTACGGGGACAACATCCAGCCCATGATACGAGGTTTTTGGCTGTGGGGAAGACAGACATATCACATCCGATTTCAGAGAGCACCTGAATAGCAGTCATTGGGTTCTTGTCGAATCCTGGAACGGTTCGAATAAGAGAAAGGGCTTCATCGTATTTATCACTGAGACGAAAGATTTCCCGTTCTATTTCTGCTTTGTGCATTTCTAATTCATCGATATGGTTTAGACATTGTCTGAGTTTTACCGCTTGTTCTTTGGATACAGCACCATCAACGGCAGCCTGTATTTCTTCAATAGGAGTTTTACATCTGCCATGTACAAAAGGTGCTACATCAAAGGTTTCCCCAGGGTGTTGTAAGATCTGTTCCGTAATGGAACGGGACGATCTGCCAAATATATCAGAAAAAAAACATCATCAAGTTTTAAATTGGAGACAGTAAGACAGTTATGGGCACGATTCTTTTCACCAGTGATCATACAGGTAAGTTTAAACCGGTATCTTACAAGATCTCTTAATTCACGAATATCAGCAGGTGGGATAAAGGAAGGTTTTACCATTCCACACATGTACAGATCGCAGATCCATTTAGCATCTTTACGATCAGTTTTGTTACCCTTTTGAGGTTTCGTATATTTTGGGTGGGAAAGGGTAACCCAGATGTTATTTTTTTCTAAGATATTAAAAACAGGGATCCAGTACTTACCAGTAGATTCCATACAGACATCGGTACAGTCATATTTAGCAAGCCAATGACACAACTCCTGCAGGCCTTTAGTAAAGGAAGAGAAGCGAGCTTGCTTGTATACAGTACGTTTATTGGAATCAGTGATACCGATACAGGCAAAGATCCATGTTTTGTGGACATCAAGGCCACAACAGTTATTTTTAAGATTTTTAAAGACAATAAGAATACCTCCTGAAAATTTATAGTTATAAGACTGACGGTGACTGGTCATCCGGCAAAATCGAGTCGACTTTGGAAGAGATAAGTTTACGGGCTATGGTAGTGCGCCAATCATTGATGCCTTAAACAGATGACCGACAACAAATAAATATGCGAGGTCGCCGCTATACAGCCCCGCCACTCACCTCCACGTGTTCTGTAGTATGTCAGTCTTATAGATAAA
>VOFC01002964.1_pt1 | contig 17426 bp, 30 predicted proteins | sample 5384161 | NCBI WGS metagenome assembly VOFC01 (sample SAMN12384722, study PRJNA508395) | human gut metagenome | isolation source: healthy gut B | host: Homo sapiens
CAGGCATTGCGTCTGGTGGCGCATTCCTGACCAGTGAGCTGGAAAAGCGTGACCCGCTGATCCGCAAGCCCCTCACCAGCGTCACCTATGCCCGCGATATCCCCATCCAGACCGGCGGCGGCTGGGTGGACTACGTCACCGCCATGAACGTGGCCTACGGCATCACCGGCGGCTCCGGCTCCGGTGCTGTGGGTGCAGGCGGTGCCAACGGCACGCCCATCATTCAGGCCAACGTTGCCAAGGGGCGCATACAAGGCGCACCTGTTCAGCGCGGCTCTGCGCGTGAACTTCGTGGACATGCAGCGCTCCAACCTCATCGGCCGCAGCCTTGATCAGCTGCTGCAGGACGGCATCCGCCTGACCTACGACAAGCACATGGATGCCAACGTCACACCGGCTTCGAGGACTACGGCACCACCGGCCTGATGAACAACCCCAATGTCACCGAGACCACTGCTGCCAGCAATGGTGCGGACTCCCCCTCTACCAAGTGGAAGGATAAGACCCCGCAGCAGATCCTGAAGGACGTGAACGACCTGCTGAGCGCTGTGGGGCTTCCTGCGAGTATGACACCGATGCCATCCCCAACCACATCCTGCTGCCTTATGAGCAATACAACTACATCCTGACCACCATGGTTTCCGATCTGGCATCCGAGACCATCTACGACTTCCTGATGAAAAACAACGCTGCTGTGAAGAACGGCGGTGAGCTGTTCATCGGCGGCTGCCGCTGGTGTAAGGGCGCAGGTACCGGCAAGACCGACCGCATGGTGGGTTACGTGAACAAGCCCCGTTACATCAAGATGGACGAACTGGTGCCTATGAGCCGCATCATGACTGCTCCTAACGTGACCAATGTCTGCTATGATACTGCATACATGGCAAACATTTCCGAGGTGCTGTTCTACCCCACCTCCATTCTGTACGTGGACGGCATCTGGAAAGGAGAAGCATCATGTTCATCCTCGCAAAGCGCAACATCATCATATTCCCAGCCCTGCACCCGGTGTTGCACCGGTCGTGCTGAAAAAGGATGGTTTTGCCACCGTCCCTCGACTGGGCCGCGGAGACGGCCTATTTTAAGGCACTGGCGGCCGATGGTAAGATCGTTGCCACCGAACACCGCGATAAGGACATTCAGGCTGCAGCTGAAAAGCCGGTAAAGACCCGCAGGGCCAAGGCTGAGGAGAAGCTCCGCAGAGCCTGCTGCGGCAGAGTAAGGAGAACGGCATGATCTACGGTGCACAGTTTGGTGGAGTCCGCCAGCAGGCGGCGAACCTCGGCGGCAGCGTCGGAAATTACACCGCTGAGCAGTTCAAGGAAGAATATCCGCAGTTCTGCAATGCCGACGGCAAGTGTCACCTGCCGGATGCTCTGCTGAATGAGATCGTGCGCATGGCCAATGTCAGCGTACAGCCGGACAAATGGCTGTACAGCTGGGCACTACGCCGTGGGGGCTGTATGTGGCACATTACGTGACCCTGCAGCTGCGCACCTTGCTGAAAGCAGCGCAACGCCTGCGCAGGCTGCAGCTTCGGTGCACTGGTGGGCGTGGTGAAATCCGCCACACTGGGCGACAGTTCTGTGACCTACGACACCTCCGCCCTGACCGCAGGCACTGGAGGACTGGGGCGACCTGAATGCTACCACTTACGGCCAGATGCTGGCCAACCGCGCCCGGTTCATCGGGCTTGCGGGCAGTTATGTGATCTGAGGTGATGAAGGATGGACTGACGGACTGGTACACCGACACGGCAGATGTGTTCCGCAATGAGAAAGTGACCGAGAACAGCCTGACCCACATGGAACGGAAGGTGCTTTCCGGTGTTGCCTGCCGGGTCTATCAGACAAAGACCAGCGGGCTGCAGATGAACCAGACTGCTGCCAGCATCACCCAGACCGATAAGCTGGCCTGCGGCATCGAAGTGGATATCAAGCCCGGAGATGAGCTGGTGATCCACAGAGGTGCAAAGCTGGGTTATACTGCGCCGGACGAGCGCTATTTTGCAGACACACCGGAGCGCTATTATGAACCCTTTCGGTGCGGTCATGCCGGGCTGGCCCATCAGGAGATCACACTGTTGAAGCAGGAGCGTGTGAAATGACGCTGGATGAATACATTCAAAAACTGGAAGCAGCTCAAAAAGTTCTGCCGGATATGATTTCTGTTGCCGCGAAGAACGCCACCATCCGCGCAGTGGAAGCCGCACAGGAAAAGACCCCGCCCACAGCAGACAGCCTGAGCGGCATCAACACCCGCACCGGTGAACTGAAGCAGCATTGGGCCACGGACAGCAAGATCATCCCGGAGCAGCAGGCCGGGCAGTATGTCACCGAGCTGAATAATAACAAAGAATATGCTTCTTTTGTGAATGACGGCCACCGGATGGACAAACATTTTGTGCCCGGCCTGTATGTGAACCCTGCTTTCGGCCTGCTGGAATATGACCCCAGCCGTAAAGATGAGGTGGGCATCATGGTGGGCACCCAAACGCAGTACGTGGAAGGCTTGCACATGACCGATGCTGCCCAGCAGGCTTACGAAGAAACGCTGCAGGCGGAACTGGAAAGAACCGGAAGAGAGCTGGAAAGGATTCTGAGATGAACTTTACAGTTACCACCATTGCACGTTCGCTGGCGGCACATCTCGCGCCTGTCCTGCCCGGTGTGCAGATGCTTGAAGATCCCGCCCAGCAGGGTGTAGAACCGCCCTGCATGTTCCTGCAGCAGCGGTATTCCAACATCAAACCGCACCCGGGTGGGCGCTGGCTGCGCACCATCGGCGTAGACCTGACCTATCTGCTGGATTACAACCTGCCTGACCTGCAGCAGCAGTACAGTTCCGCCGCAGATACCTTAGACCTCTGCATGGAGGTGTTTCCCTATACCGATGGTACAGACACCGCCCTGCTGCGGGCCTATGACCGCAAGACAGACATTGATTCCGACGGTTTGCATTACAAATTCGAGCTGCGTATTTTTTGTGGAAAAGCCCGAAGATGCTGTAAAGATGCAGACCCTGAGCATCGATCAGAAGGTGGATAAATGAAAGAAAAAAGAAACCCAGTATCGCCGTGAAGTTCTGCTGAAGGACCCGCGTTTTGCGAGATATCAGCCGGACTTTCTGGCTGCGGTACTGAACAAACCGTATTACACCCGCAGAGGCGCAGGCCGCTGTGAAAGATTTTTGGAAGGAGTGACCCGCTATGGCAGCAGGTGGAACCTTTACCGTACAAAAACAAAGTCCGGCCGGGCGTTTACTTTCGCTTCCGGTCGAAGAACAAACAGGATCTGACCGTCGGCGACCGCGGCATTGCTGCGCTCTGTGAACCTCTGCATTGGGGTCCGACGGCCAAAGTGATTGAGATCGATGCCGGTGCCGACATGACCGTGTACACCGGTTATGATATTACTGCGCCGGAAAACCGGTTTCTGACCGAGATCTTCAAGGGCACCAACCGCACGGCAGCGCCCCGCAAGGTACTGCTGTACCGTCCCACGGCCAGTGGTGCCGTAAAAGCCACCATGGAGATCGCGCCGCTGACCGCTACCGCAAAGTATGTGGGCGTACGCGGGAACGATATCTCCGTCGTTGTGACGGCGCTTTCCCTCGCCGGAAGGCAGCTTTGAGGTCTCAACTGTAGTGGATGGTGAGATCAAAGACCAGCAGACCGCCAAGACGGTGGAAGAACTGGCTGCAAACAGCTGGGTGGACTGGAGCGGCACCGGCGCTCTGACTGCCAATGTCGGAACTGCCCTGACCGGCGGAGAGGACGGCGTGGTAGCAGCTTCGGCTTACAGCGCATTCCCTGACCGCCATTGAGCCCTACAAGTTCGATGTGCTGATCTACGATGGCGCGGACAACACGGCGCGTACCGCGATGGAAAGCTTCATCAAGCGGGTCAATACCGAGACGGGCCGCTATTCTCAGCTGGTGGAATCCGGCAGCACCAATCCTGACACCCGCTATATCGTCAACGTGGACACCGGCGTTGTGCTGGACGATGGCACAACCCTGACCCCGCAGCAGGTGTGCTGGTGGGCAGGCGGCGCACTGGCTGCCGCCACCTACGGACAGGACCTGACCAACGCCGTCTATCCCAATGCTGTGGACATCTCTCCCGGCTGACCCACAGCCAGTACGTGGATGCCATCAATTCCGGCAAGTTCGTCCTGAATGCCGATGATGGTACAGTCCGCGTGGAGTATGATATCAATTCTCTGGTCACCTACACTTCGGAGATCGGCGAGGTGTACCGCTACAACCGTACCATGCGGCTGTGCAACACCATCGCCAACGACCTGTATTCTCAGTTCTCCAAGAACTATGTGGGCATTGTGGACAACACCGATGCGGGCCGCATGGAGTACAAGAGCGCCGTCGTGAAGTACCTGACCCAGCTGCAGGCATCCGGTGGCATCCAGAACTTTGATGGCGAAACCGATGTCACCGTTGAGAAGGGCGATGCCAAGGACGCGGTGCTTATCACGCTGGCGATCGAAGCCGTGGGCAGCACCAACAAGATCTACATCACGCTGGATGTGTCGTAAGGAGGGATTTTAATGTATTTGCTTGCACAGGACACCCTGAACGGTGCCGAAGGCAAAATCACCGTCACTCGTGATGGCCGCATCACAGAGATCTGCGGCATGAAAAACATCAAGACTGTGGCTGGCATTCAGACCTCGGACATGAAGACCATCGGCACCCGCACGGTGCAGAAAAAAAGGCCAATGGTGTCACGCAGACCGGCACCGGCAATGTCTACTTTGGTTCCAACGGCAGCAACCTGTTCACCGATATGCTGCTGCAGTATATCAACACTGGTGTAATGGAAACCTTTGATATCACCATCACCAACAACGACCCCACGGCCAGCGTGGGCGATCAGGTCATGGGCTATTATGGCTGTATGCTGACCGGTGAGATTCCGCTGTCCATCCTGAACGACGACGAAGCAATGCTGAACTATGACTTCAATTTCAGCTACACCAAGGTAAACCGTCTGAAAGCATTTTCCGACCCGGTCAATCTGGGCAACTGATAGGAGGTATTCTTTATGAGCGCACTTTCCGCATTTCTGCATCCCGCTGTTCCTACGGAAGAAAAGGAGCTTGTCATTTCCAAGCGCTTTCTCGGCGCAGATGGCAAACCTGTTCCGTTTAAGATCCGCGCCCTGACCCAGGAAGAAAATTCTTCCCTGCTCAAGGCATCCACCCGCAAGAAAAAAAAAGGTAGGCCAGCAGTGGCAGGACGAGATGGATGCCAACGAATATTCCAGCCGCATGATCGTGGCTGCAACGGTATTCCCCGACTTTCACAGCGCTGAGCTGTGCGAAAACTATAACACCAAAGATCCTGTCCAGGTCCCCGGCAAGATGCTGCTGGCCGGTGAGTTTCTCAAACTCATCACCGCCATCAACGAACTGTCCGGATTGGATGAAGGCCCGGACGAAGAAGCAAAAACTGATCGCCGGGGACCTCTGGGATATTGATGTTCTGACAGCTTACTACTGTTTTGACAATCTCGGCTGGTCCCCGGTCAATACGATGCCTCTGCCGGAGCGTGAAAAAGGCTCTGGTCCGGGCATTTGCTTTGCGTACAATGGAAAAGCGCTTAAAAGAATCCTGACAGATGAAGGAGGCTGGACACAGTGGCTGATATCCATTCAAGGTTCATTCTGGACGATCAGGCTTCCAATCCGCTGGCCGGGTATATCACAGTCGCGAAGAATGCGGCTTCTGCAACCACCGCTGCACAGCGCCAGCTGAAAAGCTATGAATCCGCACTGCGGAGCACAGAGCTTGCTTCTGCTAAAGGCAACTGCGGCCTTTGAAGCCAGTGCTCAGCAGCTGGATGCCATGCGCGCTGCCGGTGAAGCTTGGGCACCGCTGCGTACAAACAGCTTGAGACCCAGAACGAACGCCTGCGTTTGAAGGTGGAAGCGCTGGGTACACAAAACCGGCATCCTTACCGGAAAAGCCCGTGAAACGCAGGCTGCGGTGGAAAAAAGAAGCCGCTGCTATTTAAAGAACAGGCCGATGCCGCTGAAAAACATCCAAAAGTACCAAAGAACTTTCGGACAATCAGAAAGCGGCCACGTCTTCCGCTGATGCTCTGACAAGCGCTGTGAAACGGCTTGCTGCTTCTTTACCTCAGTATTCAGGGGCTGAAAAGAGCCGTAGACCTTTCAGACAGCTTGGTTTCTACCCGCGCCCGGCTTGACCGTATGAACGATGGCCTGCAGACCACGCAGCAGTTGGAAACGATGATCTACCAGTCCGCGCAGCGTTCCCGCGGCAATTTTATGGACACCATGGGGCTGGTTTCACAGTTGGTACTATGGCGGGCAGCGCATTTGGCAACACAAAGGAGATCGTTCAGTTTGCAGAACAGTTGAACAAACAGCTTGCGCTCTCCGGCGCATCCGGGCAAAAGCTGCGCAGGCTGCAACCCTTCAACTGGAACAGGGCCTTGCGTCCGGCGTGCTGCGCGGCGATGAACTGAACAGCGTCATGGAACAGGCACCGGCCATTGCAAGATCCATTGCGGACTATCTGCAGGTGGATATGGGCAAGCTGCGCGAAATGGGTGCACAGGGGCAGATCACCGCCGCCATTGTAAAAAACGCCATGTTTGCAGCCGCAGCAGAGACCAACGCTGAATTTGCAAAACCCCCATGACTTGGGCGCAGGTTTGGACGGTGGCTTCCAACGCTGCCATCCGTGCCCTTGACCCGCTGCTGTGCAGCCATCAACTGGGTAGCGAACAACATCCAGACGGTTGTCCCCATTGTAATTTCTCTGGGAACCGCTTTTTTGGTGTGCTGCTGATTGCCGCCAACTGGACGAACATTCTGGCATTTGCTTCTGAGAAAGCCGCTGCCGCACAGGCATTTCTCAATGCCGTCATGGCCGCAAACCCGGCCGCACTGGCCGCTGCCGCCGTTCTGGTGCTGGTAGCTGCCCTGTACGCAGGTGTTGCTGTGATGAACCACTTTGCAGGCACGCGTTTCCGCTACAGGTATCATTACGGGCGCATTTGCTGTGATGGGTGCATTCGTGTTCAACAGTGTTCTGGTCCCTTTGCAGAATGGATTTGCCATGTTTGCAAACTTTGTGGGCAATGTGTTCACAAATCCCGGTCGCGGCTGTGAAAGATACTGTTCTACGATATGGCAATCACCGTTTTGCAGTATATGCAGAATATTGCGTCGGCTGTTAGAGGGCTTATCAACATGATCCCCGGCGTGACGGTCGATCTGACCAGCGGCCTGGGCGGCTGGATCACCGATCTTGCCAAAAACGGAGCGATGAGATCCAGAACAGCGGCTACACAGAGTATGTGAAGCCGTGGGAGAACATGGATCTCGGAAGCGCCTACACCAGAGGGATATGATTGGGGTTCCAACCTCAGCCTTGGCAACCTGTTCGGGCCGGGCGGTCTTGGCGATCTGGGCGTTCCGCAGGCAGCAGATGTCAATTCCCTGCTGAACAATGTCGGTGACATCAAGAACAACACCGGCAAAATCGCCAAAACAGTGGATCTTTCAGATGAACAGCTCAAGATGATGGTGGATATTGCGGAACGTAAGTTTGTGAATAACATCAACCTCACCTCGCAGGCCCCGGTCATTACTGTTCAAGGCCAGAACACCGGAAACACTGAAGCCGACCGCCAGAGCCTTGCCGATCTTCTGGGCGACCTCATTATGGAGCGCGTGCAGAGTGGCAGTGTCGTTGCGGTCAATTAAGGAGAATGTATGCCGAGCCTTTACCGCATTTATTTTTCACGGGACAGCACCGTGCTGTCCCTGCCCATCAACCCGGAAAAGCTTCCGGAGACCAAAGAATCCGACAATGGCGAGTATAATGTGCTTGGCCTTGGCCCTGTCATGCAGCCGCAACCACGCCAAAGCTGCGTAAAGGTAACGATCTCCGGTCTGTTTCCCGGACGCAGGCTCCCATGGATGAGCGCGGCCGTGTTTTTACCGCCATCGGTGTACATTACGTTTTTCAAGAGCGCAATGGATCAGAAAAGGCCCATCGTCTATACGCCGGTGCGCTATTATGAGAACGGCACCCCGTTTCTGGGTGGCGGCATGGGTTTTGAGTGCCTTGTTACCAGTTTCAAGACCGAGGAGCGCGGCGGCGAGACCGGCGACTTTTACTTTGACCTGACCATTACTGAATACAAGGACTTTTCACCGCAGAAGGCTGTTCTGCAGGGCAGCAGCGGAAACTTCTCGCCTGCAGCCACTACGGCATCCTCTGCGCTGAACACTGTCACGCGGGCGCTTTCTGCCGCTGCTGTCGCAACGTCTACTGTCAGTGCTGTAAAAGTGATCCTTACTCCAGCACGCAGCATCCAAAGCAGCAAACTCTATGTGGGTGCCCAGCGTAAGGCAAACGGGAAATATTACAGCACCAGCACTGCACCAACACCTGCCGGCACGCTCAGCGGCCAGCAGGTGCAGGTACGGCGCATCGTATCCCGCACAAACCCGCATCCGTATTGCGTGCAGGATCTTTCCGGGGTGGTATTCGGCTGGATGTCCGCTTCTGACCTCACGGAGGTGAACCGGTGAGCTATGAACTGATCGTGGGCCGCAAAACGCCCGGAGACCTGCTAAACCTCACTAACAGCGTAACAACCGCAAGCTGGATCCCAGCGCACCGGGAATCCCGGCAAGCTTACCTTCACCTATCTGCGCACGCCGCAATCCAAAAATCGAAGAGGGCGACGTTGTACGGTTTTCCGCAGATGGAGAACTGCAGTTTTATGGATGGGTATTCAGCCGCGGGCAGGACCGTTGGGGGCCTGTGGATGTGGTCTGCTATGACCGGCTGCGCTACCTGAAAGCAAATAACAGCTACATTTTATGCCCAGAGCGCCGCCGACATTATCAAGCAGATCTGTGAAGACCTGCAGGTAGATGTGGGCACGCTGGCCGATACCGGCTACAAACTCCCTCCCTCGTGATGCAGGATAAAAGCTGCATCGACATCATCAATACTGCCATCCAGAAGACCTTGCTGAATACCGGCACGGTCTTTGTTTTTACGATTCTGGAGATGGTGTTGCTCTGCGCTCTGCAGCTGATATGAAGAGCGACTACATCATCGGCGAAAAAGAGCCTGATGACCAACTACAGCTACAACACGTCCATTGACTCCCAGACCTACAACAGCATCAAGCTGGTGCGTCCGGAACAAGGGAGACCGGCAAGTCCGATGTTTTTATCCGAAAGGATTCGGACACCATTGCCCGCTGGGGCTTGCTGCAGCTCTATCAAAAGGTGGACGAAGCGGCCACAGACGCACAGGTCAAGGAGCAGGCAAAGGTCAGTCTGGAGTATTACATCGCGTTCTGCAGCAACTCAAATTCACCTCGCTGTGTCAATAGCCTGCGGGCGGGACAGCTTCTTCTGGTCAATATCAATGATCTTGACGGCGACCCGTTCCGCAAGTATGTCATGCTGGAAAAGGTCTCTCATACGTGGGAAAACGATCTGCACACCATGGAACTGGAAGCAAAAGCTCTGTGGGGGGAGGGAAATCTTTTTGGACATCGTGGAAGCACTTTTGCAGCTGAACCGGGTTGCCGGAGACGTTGACCAGCCCACCGATCTGCAGATCGGCACCGTGGTAAAGGCCCCTGCCCGATGATGATGTGCTGGAAATCTCCATCAACACGGAAATGGCTGGACACTGCGGCAGGATATTCTCTACCTTGCAGAGCCGGTCATTGAAAAGAAGATCCCGCTGCTGAAACACCGGCACGCCATGCCCCATATACACGCTGGTGTTCACGGCAGCACAGGCGGCCCATCGGAGCCTTACACTGGTTATTCCCTGCTCTCAGGGGGCGCAGACAGCTCTGTACAGAGCGAGGACATCAAAGGCTGGGAGAATGGAAAAGTCCTTTCACTGAGCAAGGATAAGAAATATATCATCCTCAACCCTGCCCTGAAAGCCGGTGACAAGGTGCTTCTTCTGCGTGTGCAGCGTGGCCAGAAGTTCGTCGTGTTATCTCGTGTATATGAAGGTGGTGATTAAATGGCCGTATTGCCGGAAAACAGCATCGATTTATCGGGCGGCGTTGAGTTTGTCGCTCAGCCTTCCCTGACATGGAAGATCGACCGTGCAGCTGGACGTATCGCCGGAACATGCGACGGCTATGATGCCGTAAAGCAGGCAGTGGAGATCATCCTGAACGTAGAGCGCTATCGTTGGCAGATCTACCAGCCGGCAAGCGGTATGCAATGGGAAGGGCTGGTCGGACAGGATGCCGGTTATGTTGCCGCAGAACTGCAGCGCCGTCTGCAGGATGCTCTGCTGACAGACGACCGCATCACGGGGTTAAAAACTACGAATACAGCATCGACGGGCAGAATTTGACGGTGAGTTTTACCGTCGAAACAGTCTACGGCGATGTTGAGACCGGAACGGAGGTGAAATTCTGATGCAGAACTTTTCAGATGCAACCTATAAAAACATCCTCGACTACATGCTTTCACTGGTGCCGGATACCTATGATAAGCGCGATACCAGCCCTATCCAGACTTCACTCGGCCCGGCAGCCTACGTGCTTGAGGGCTTTTATCTGAGCCTCGACCTTGTGCAGAAACAGGCGTTCGTCCAGACAGCTGCCGGCGATTCGCTGGATCTTCTGGCAGTGCTGGCCGGTATCACCCGCAAGCAGGCTTCCGCCGCTGTAAAGGTCGGCATCTTTGACTGTGAGGTTCCGATCGGTGCGCGATTTTCAACGATCAATGGCACTGAAAGTATCAATTTTGTGGTCATCTCCACCATTACGGAGGGAAGCGCCTACCGTCTGCAGGCTGAGACTGCCGGTGATATCGGCAACCGATACTCCGGCCCCATCCTGCCGATTGATTCCATTGAAGGATTGAACAGCGCTCAGTTGACGGATCTTCTGATTCCCGGCGAAAACACCGAAGAGGATGAGCCTTTCCGCGCGAGAATCATTGAACGTCTGAACAGCCGCAGCTTTTGGCGGAAACGTGGCACAGTACGTTGAGGAGATCGAAGCGATAGACGGCGTGGGCGCTGTGCAGGTCTACCCCGTGTGGGATGGTGGCGGAACGGTGTGCTGCTCAATCTTGGGAGCCGACTTTCTTCCTGCGTCAGTGATCTTGTGCAGATGGTACAGAATGCCATCGATCCCCGCCCGGTCAGGGGCTTGGCCTTGGGCTTGCGCCCATCGGTGCGCAGGTGACCGTCACAGCGCCGCAGACAGTGCCTGTAGACATTTCTGCCACGCTGACCCTTGCATCCGGACACGAACTTGAAACCGTACAGCAGCCTGCGCAGGACGCCGTCAGTGCCTACCTGCTGCAGATTCGTAAAAACTGGGATGTCAATATCAGCAGTACGGCCATTGCCTACTCGGCAGAGGTGTATCTTGCTCGTGTCCTTGCCGCGCTCATCTCTCTTGATGGGGTCGTCAATGTTTCGGCTCTGACGCTCAATGGGATTGCTGCGGACATGGCGCTGCAGCAGACCGGTGCTTTGCAGCAGGTTCCGGTGCTGGGGAAGGTGGAACTACATGGAATTTGACCTGAACCATGACCTGCATTCCCTTTTGCCGCCTTTTACCGGGAAATTGCGGAATACCAGCAGGTCTGTGACGCTGAAAAAGCACAATTTTCCCGGACAGCTGATAGTGTACGGGTCATCGGGCAGAACTTTTTGTCCAGACCATGGATGTGGATTCTGTGCAGAAATGGGAACAAGTCCTGCATATCCGGGCAAAGCCTTTGACCGAAACGCTGAGTTTTCGACGGCAGCGCATTCTGTCGCGTTTGTGCACCCGCCCACCCTTTACACTTGCATTTCTGTACCAACAGCTCGACACGTTACTGGGCGTTGGCCGGTGGACATGCCGCGTGGATTATCCGGCTTACCTGCTGACCATCGGCACTCACGTTGAAGATAAGCTTCACCGCGAAGAACTGATCCACATGGTAAACCAGATCAAGCCTGCGCATATCGTGTTAGGAATGTATCTGTTCTGTGACCCCGTAGAAGCATATGCCTACGCTGCCGCCGCACCCTGCGGCACAAGAATCCTTGCATCGGTGCGGATGCCTGAAATCAAAAAAGGAGGACACACAATGAGTTGGGAAACGCTGGCTTATACCGACGCCGGTATTGAGCTGCTGATGGATGCCGTATCGGGCAAGCAGCTCACGATTACGCAGGCTGTCGGAGGAAGCGGTCTTGCAAATGCCGCTGTGCTCCACGCGCAGACCGACGTCACCGGCGAGCGGCATGCGCTTGAGCTGCTGGGCATCGAGCCTGTTGAAGAAAACGGCAGCGCTGCCCGCCGCGTGAAGATTTGCATTACCGGCGCGGAGGATACCTACACCCTGCATCAGATTGCCCTCTTCCGGGCGGCAGACCGGGGCGGCAGAAGATACGCTCCTGCTCCTCGTGCAGGATGACCGCGGTGTCGAGATCCCGGCGGCTTCCACCGATCAGGAGTTTGAGTTCGTTTTCACTGTGGTGATCGTGATCTCCCGGGATGCGGAGATCGTGATCAATCTGAGCGCTGAGATGCAGAGCTTGCAGCTGTTTGTCGAAGAGCGGATTCAGGAGCACGACCTGTCCCCGGAGTCTCACAAAGACTTTGCGCATCGCCGCTGCAAAGATGCAGGCGGATATCGATATCCTTCAATTGAAGATCGCGACCGACGTAACGGCAAATCCGTTCTCCGTCACCTTTGAGTCGCTTGACGGCTTGACCGTGACAGGTGTGTGGAACGCCGATCTGGCAAGGATTGAATTTTTGAGTAAGGAGGTGAATTTTTTATGGCAAATGTAAAGATTAGGCGCAAAGGCCGTTGGCAGCATCGTCAAAATCAAAGTCAACGGTGCGGCCAAAGATTTCATCATCGTGCATCAGGGCAAGCCGTCCAGCGTCTATGACGATAGCTGCAACGGTACTTGGCTGCTGATGAAAGACATCTACGAAAAACGCCAGTGGAATAGAACAAACACCAACGACTATGCTGGTAGCACCACCCATTCCTATCTGAACGATAACTTCTATAACCTGATTGATTCCGAAATTAGAGCGGCTATCAAACAGGTGAAAATTCCGTACCAGAAGGGCACCGGCTGGGGCAGCCTTTGCGACAGGTGAAAATGGTCTTTCCACCAAAGTATTTCTGCTGTCCGGCTATGAAGTTGGCTGGGCGCACAATGCCCTTCCGAAAGATGGCGCAAAGCTGGACTACTTCGGCAGCGGTTCTGGCGGCAATAGTAAGCGTGTCGCATACAACGGCAGCAACGCTGACATTTGGTGGCTTGTTCTCCGTATACCGTCAACAGAGATACCGCCTGGACTGTCCTGACTGATGGTTCCTGTGACAACAATTTATGCGAACAAAACACCTGTGGTGTTCGTCCCGCTTTGATTTTGCCCCTCTACTCTCTGGGTGTCTGACGATGGCACGGTCTCGACTAATACCGCACCCTCGACTCCGTGGAACATTTCCGTTCCTTCGTCCATCATGGGCGGCACGAACATCTCGATCTCGTGGGCAAAAGCTCTGATGATGAGAGCAATCTCGCCGGCTACAAGGTAGAGCGTTCGACCGACGGCGGCTGGTCGTGGAGTCGGATTTATCAGGGTACGGCCACCAGCACCACGGACAGCATCGCCTTCGGCACCACGTCCGTGATGTACCGCGTCAAGGCATACGACACCGATGGTCTGGAGTCTGGCTGGCGCACAAGCTCGCGGGTAACGGTGGTCAACAACAACGCCCCGTCTGCGCCGCCGTCAATCGCGGTGCCGAAGGATGTCAAGGGCGGCAGCACGCTGGTGATCTCGTGGACTGCGGCCAGTGACAGCGATGGCAACCTGAGCGGCTACATTCTGGAGCGCAGCACCGATGGTGGCTCCGCCTACACGCAGGTGCGCAAGGGCAACGCGCTGACCTACACCGACACCATCGCCAATGGCTGGTCTACCGTGATGTACCGTGTCAAGGCATACGACACCGGGGGCATGGAGTCTGGCTACACCACGTCCGCTATACGCACGGTCAGATACAATGTGGCCCTGGCCATCAACGCCAGCTCCACGAATCTGGGAGAGAAGAACGCACCCTTCGACTTCACCTATACCGTTACCGATGCCGACGGCGACACGCTGACTGTCACCGAAAAGTTGGACAGTAAGACCACCAACACCCGCACCGGCGTTGCCAGCGGCACGGCCCTGACCTTTGAACAGGCCAGCACTGCCGACGGCTTCCTGCGCATCCTGAACGGCTCCCATACCATTAAGATCACCGCGAACGATGGCAAGGAGAGCACCAGCCTGAACGCAACGTTCACCAAGAGCGTCCACCAGTGCAAGCGTGACCCTGACCACCCCGCTGGCCGTGGATGGTGACATTACTGTGGCGATCTTGCAGGTGTCCGGATCCATCCCGAATGATGCCGCGTTCAAGGCGGAAGCAACCAACAACGCGCTGGATGATTCGCCGGTCTGGCAGGACGTGACGGCAGAAGTCCGCAAGGGCACGAACATTGTCTTTGAAAATAAAACCGCCTTCTGCCGGAGCGGCGTTCAATTTCCGCATCAGCGTGGAGCGCGGCGCAAGCGGCGAGGGCGGCTATATCGATTCTGTTTCCGGTGCATTCCAGTAAGGAGGACAGAAACCATGATCGAGTGGAAGAAGGACAATCTGCCCACCCGGCAGGAGAAGGAAGCCGCAGCCAAGAAGCAGCAGGAGCACGAACAGTTGCCCGACCGTGTGGCTGAAATGGAAGATGCCCTGTGTGAGCAGGACGCAGCCAACGAGGAGCGTTTGGCCGCCATCGAAACCGCGCTGTGTGAGCTGGACGCAGCGCTGAACAAGGAATAAGGAGGTATCACCATGAACATTATCTGGGCAAACCGCCTGATTGCAGGCACTAAGACTTGGGCAGAGATGCCCGCATCCCGCCGTGCAGGCGTGAAGAAAGTTCTGGCCGAGCGCGTGGCAGAGGGCGAGATCGCCACCGGTGACTACAAGAACATCACGGGCGAAGACTATGTGGGCTGACCTGCGTAAAAAGCTGCTGGCCCGCAGGAGGTAAACCAAAAATGAACCTGAAAGATATCTGGGCAGCATGGGGGCCTGTCATGGTCACGCCTGCCATCATTGTTCTGCTGTCTCTTGTGGAGATTGCTCCTATCAAAATCAACCCGTGGTCAGCTATTATTGGATTTTTAAGCAAAAAAACCTAAACGCCGATGTAACGCAGCGTCTTGAAGTCATGCAGCAGCGGTTGGAGGAAATGCAAAAGAAGCTGGACGAACATGTTGTTACCGATGATGACCGAGAAGTTAGATCGTGGAGAACGCAAAGGCTACCGCTGTGTCAGCCACAACGCCAGCAAGAAAGTCGGCGGCAGCAAGCAGAGCCGTCATCTGTACGGCATCGCTGCCGACTGGAGAACGGAAGACCGCTCCGTCAACCCTGTCTGCCTTGGCATTCTGGCGCAGAAAGCCGGGTTTGGCGGCATCGGCATCTACTGGCACAGCAGGGGAGCATTCGTACACACCGACACGCGTGGCGGCAAGGCCTGCACCGTGCAGGAGGTTCACATCAACGTCACCCCCCACCAAACGCCACCAGCGTAAGAGAAAGCGCCCAAGATGGATAAAGCGTGCGATGCGGCACAGCCCTCTACTGGCGGTTTTATTGCCGCAATATGCCTTGATGGTCGAATTTGGCGCGATGGCCACCATCAAGAAACACAAGATCACAACCCCGGCAGACGACAGCCAGCCGGACGACGAAACCAAAGGAGAATAACCATGACTGAATTTCTGAAAGTCGCTCACTGCCTGCATCCCCGCAATGACCGTCATTTTCGGCTGGGGCCTGAACAGTGGGGGTGTCAGCATTGCAAACGGTTACATCAACAACAAGTTTGCGCAGACCTGTCTCCAGAATGCCGCCAACGCGGTGTTCAACGCCGTCCAGTACGTCAACCAGACCTACGTTGATGCCCTGAAGGAACAGGACAAGTTCGACGAGGCTGCGCAGCGCATTGCCTACAACCGCGCACTGGCCGCAGCGAAGAAAGCCCTGACGCAGGAGACCATCACGTTCATCAAGGAGACCTTGGCGACCTCGACAGCTACCTGAAGCCGATGATCGAAGCCAAAGGTGCGCAGCCAGAAGACCTATATGTGACGTTTTCGCGGCATCACGAAAATGTTAACGCCAACAAAATCATAGAGAGGCAGCACCCCGGGAGCCTGACGGTTCCTCGGGGCTGTTTTTGTTTTATGTGTTTCGACGCTTTACGACGTATATCGACGTAATTGATAAATTTTAAGTATTTTTTTCGGTTAGAGTTGACGCAAAGAAAGGATGTGTCAACTATGATCGTTTCCGAATTGTCCACTCAGGTCAATGATTTGCTGCGCCCGATGGGCATCACACGCAATCTGAGCGCCTACAGTATCCTGTGCCAGTGTCTTGAGCTGGTCTGTGAGCAGGAAGACCGCCTGCAGGCCGTGGAGAAAGATATCTATACCCCTATCGCCGACCGCAGAAGATGTGAGCCAAAAGCGATTCAAAGCGCGCTGTCCGCCGGGCAGCTACGAAAAAGGTGCATGGCTCACAAACCCGGAGTATGTGCAGCAGCTGGCAGGCTATCCGCTGACTGGGTGTCCAAGCGCGGTACAGTTCATTGAGATGTTGTATAACGCGCTGGTGAGGGCAGTCTGAAAACTTAATAGTGTTACCAAAAGTGTTACTATGATAAAAAAAGCGCGCCGGTTCTGTACGAACCAACGTGCTTTTCTTCGTATGCGGGTAGTGGGGGTCGAACCCACACGCCTTGCGGCACAGGAACCTAAATCCTGCGCGTCTGCCAATTCCACCATACCCGCGTATTCTTCTATTCTGCAGCTGCGGCCAAACCGCCTTAATATAGTATCAGTTCCGGCGGAAAAGTCAATCACTGCATTGATATTTCCGCCCTTCACAGCGCATACTATCGCCGGACAGTCGTATCATTTTCCATGGCGGAAAGGGGCTTTTTGCCGATGCGCAGATCAAAACTACGCCGCGCTGGCAGCATTGCGGCAACTTATCTTCTGGTGGCCGCGCTGGCGGTGCTGGGCTGGCTGTGGCACAGTCTGCCTGCTGAAATTTTGCTGGAACCCGGCCAGACCCTTACCCTGCCCTGTTTTGCCTATGTACAGCCGCTGCGCACCGCTGGCTCCCGCAACGCGGCCAGCACGCAGGCTGCGGGCAGCTATCAGGCCACTTTGTCCATTGGCGGGTGGCTGCCCGTCAAGACTGTGCGCGCTCTGGTGGAAACACGTCCGGTGGTAACGTGTGCGGTACGCCTTTCGGCGTTAAGATGTCTCCGAGGGTGC
>VOFC01004534.1_pt1 | contig 17417 bp, 33 predicted proteins | sample 5384161 | NCBI WGS metagenome assembly VOFC01 (sample SAMN12384722, study PRJNA508395) | human gut metagenome | isolation source: healthy gut B | host: Homo sapiens
AAAGTTGCATTTGCATGATATAGTAGTTCGTATGGTGAATTATAGAAGAAACTGCTGGTTAAATGCAATTGAACGAATAATGAGTTATAATACAAAGGTCAAATAGAAAGGTGGGAACGTGATGAGTGATAGTACTTATAAAATTGTAACGAAGACAAGTAAGAAAACTTTATTTATGTTCTTCGGAAAAATATCTGTTTTTATTCCTGTTATATTTATTGCATTGCACTATTAGGATATGAAGTTGGTATACATAAAAGAAATTTCTTGCAGGTTGCTGCCTAAGAGATGTCTTGAAATATATCTGATATTGATTCTGCTTTGGCTGGTTATACCGGAGAGAAAATATTTCAAGAACAGCGGTCTTTTTTGAGATTTTGTATAATCTTTGTCCTACAGAGTTGTTTCTGCTTTGTATTTTTGCACAGAGACATTTCTGGCTCAGTTGTCTGCTTGCAGCAGTTTCTGCGGCATTGTTTTTTGGGCATTAATTAACGTGAAAAATAAAAACGATATGAATTCCAAAAGGGGTATCAGGAAGAAAAAAGAATGATATATCAAATTTTAAAGTGTTGTGTATATGTGCTTATGTGTGCGGTTCCACTGTTTTGTGAAACAGCGTTTTTATAAATTGGGGGGAAAACTTACATACCAACAGCAGAAACAGATGGAGAGAAAACAGTGGGGATGAGAATGTTGCAGCAGAAAATGCTGAACAGGATGCAGTAGAAACAGGATGTATTCGAAGAGAATAAGGAATTACTGCTGGAATTCACAGGAAAACTGGGAAAAAAAGAGCATACAGGAAAGAATCGATGTGGCGCAGCGTTTTTCAAATTTTGAGGATATAAGACTTGGAATTTCACCAGTGCCGATATATGCAGAAAAATGGAATCTATTACTGTGATAGCAACGTACGACTATGAAAATAAAAAATATTATAATGGATAATCAATTTTTTATGGAATTATCGGCAGAAGAAATTTAAATACTTTATGTGAAGAAAAACTTTCATGCTTTTGAGTGTTATATGATAGAAAATATGGATTGAATATGAATCTGATCAATACTTATTATTTTCAGGAATTGGTGAGAATGGAGAGAAAACCTCACCTTTGTTATATTTCAGCTGGATTAGATGATTACGAAGAATATGAAAAGTCAGCCAGTGGAGGCATCAGCAAAAAGATATGCGGAAGAGGAAACAGAACTTATTCAAGAATATCTGAAAAATGGACAGGATCGGATATAGCCGCTTCTGAAAAAGAATGAAGATTAAAAAATAAGAAAATGAAAAGACAGCCAAATCCGAACGGCTGTCTTTTTCTAAGGAGAAGGTATTTTTTACTATGGGGGGTAGCAAAAAACTTATAATGTATTGGGGGGTTATTATAATAGCAAATATTCATTTACAGTTATTATAAAATCATCAAAAAATTGTACAATTTTTTTTCAAAAAAGTAATCACTGAAAAAATGTGTTCTTACAATCATTCATAAAAATACGATCAATGAGGAAATATTTGGATCATTTTTTAAGACCAAAAAGTAAAATATTTGGATACAGTTCATGTAATCAAATATTGATCATGCTTGCATGAGGAAATATTTGGATACATAATGATGAAGGGAGCGCCTTTTATGAGCAAAAGTAGTAGCGTAGCTACGGAGAAGTCCTGAAAGGACGTTTTGCGAATGGCGCGTGGAAGAACATCATTTTGATTTTCTTTTTTCTGATGACACCGGAAGAAAAAAAGTGGAGGCAAAGGCTGCTTATACGGCGTTGTTTGAGAAGGTGAAAGCGGCAGCGGTGGAGCAGAATGCAAGATTGCTGGTTATGGATGAGATGCTGGATCTGTGTAATGCAGAATTGATTGATACGGCCATGGTGGTTGATTTTCTGAAAAACCGACCGGAGCAGCTGGAAGTCGTTATGACAGGACGTAATCCGAAACCGAACTGGTAGAACTGGCAGACTATATTACAAATATGAATGCAGTGAAGCATCCATTTGAAAAAGGGGTACCGGCAAGAAAAGGGATTGTTACGATTCTGTTTCCCTGATCGGAATGTGTAAAAATGCCGGAAAGACAACCACGTTGAATCAGCTGATCGCTGAGCTGAAACGCAACGGGGTTTTCTTTTGGTGCTACATCAGTAGGAAGAGATGGAGAAAGCACAGATCTGGTTACCAATACGGTGAAAACCGGGCATTTTTGTTTATAAGGGAAACGATTGTTGCAACGGCAGCAGATTTATTTGAAATATTGTGATACGACGCGGGAGATTTTATGTTCTACCGGGATTTATACACCGATGGGGAGATTATTATCTTCCGGGCCCGGACAGACGGGTTTGTGCAGATTGCCGGACCATCCATGACCAGTCAGCTGGCGGAAGTATCGGGTGATCCACCCTTATGGTGTGGACAAGATTCTGATCGACGGGGGCACTTGGACGAAAAAGTCTCTGTTCCAGAAAAGTCAGCCAGAGTACGATTCTGTGTACCGGTGCATCTTATCACAAGAGTATGGCTACGGTAGTGGGATACCGCATATACCTGTGAAATCCCTGCAGCTGCCTTCAGGCACCGTTTGAAGTACCGGAGGAAACTGTGGAATCAGAATGATATGAAATATATACCGGTAACGGATCGGAGCACATTGTGTTGCCACAGGAGCGGATAACACCGGAGAAGGTATGGCGGAGAGGGGCAGAAAATCCGCCGGAATATATGGTAGTCCAGGGCGGACTGACAGATGCCATGGTAAAGACACTCATCATGTCAAATACAGATCTGAAAGGGAAAAAAGATGGTGCTGTTGGATGGCAGCAAAATACTTCTTTCCAGCGATATGTATGAGAAACTGCAGATCAAGGGGCTGCGTTTTGAAGTAGCAGATGCGCTGCAATTGCTGGGAGTTACTATCAATCTGTTTTCAGCCTATGGATTTCATTTTGACAAGGATGAATTTGGCAGAAGATGTCTGCAGCGATTGATGTGCCTGTCTATAATGTCAGGGACGAGTACAGAAAAAAAAAAAGTATGGGGAATTAGCATGATTCAGTTGACATATGAACAGAAAAACAGTATCGGACTGCAATATATATTGGACCGGTTGAATCCATCTTCACCTTACGGACAGGAACGGGTGCGTCGGATGACACCGTATACAGTGGAAGAAAAGATCTTCTGATGGAGGAACTCTCCAACCTGGAGAAGCTGATGAATAAAAAAGAGGATCTGAAGCAGGAAATCAATCATTTGCGTCGTATATTTATGCAGATGAAGGATGTGCGGCCAACGATAAAAAAGCACATCGGGAAATGTGTCTGAATGACATTGAACTGTTTGAAATGAAGAATTTTCTGATTTATTCGGAGCAGGCCAGAAGTGAAGCAAATTATGTAAATGGGCAGACAAAGATGACGGGTCTTGGCTATATGGATCTGGAAGCAGCCTGGATATTCTGGATCCGGACGGACGCGGATTCCAAGTTTTATATTTATGAAGCATATTCGGAGAAATTGGATGATATCCGGAAACGCAAGCGGGAACTGGAAAAATCCATGGAGATTGCGGCGGAAGAGACAAAGAAAGAGTATCAGAATCTGCGGCATCAGGTTGTTCTGGAAGAGGAAGAAGAAGAACAGATCATCCGGGAACAGCTCACAAAGCGCCTGCAGCCGTATCTGGATGCCATGCTCTATAATGCCAATGTAACAGGGCGTCTGGACTTGCTGCTGGAGAAGCTGACCGCTACTTATTTCGGAAAAGCAGTGAAACCGGTGTTCAGCGGAATGACAGGTATAGATGCTGAAAAATGTATAAAAATACAGAAAATGAAAAAAGCAAATACAGCTTCTGACATTTCATTTAAATTGAAAATGTGACGAATCCGTGGTTTGCTTCTGTGTTAAAGAACCGTGGATTGGAGTTTACGCCATTGTCCATTGAACTGACACAGGGAGCTACGGTAATCACCGGTGCAAATATGGTGGAAAGAGTATTTCCCTGAAGACCATTGTGCTAAATGTAGTGCTTGCTATGTGTGGTTTTTTATGTATATGCAGATTATGCAGAGATTCCATTTTTGAGAATATCCAGATGATTTCGAGGAACTGCAGTCCGTACAGAAAGGACTCTCCAGTTTTGGTGCAGAGATTATCAGATGAAGGATGTGATTGAAAATGTCGAAAAAGAATTCTGTTTTGTAGTGCTGGACGAGTTTTCCAGAGGTACCAATCGCATGAGGGAGCTGCGCTGGTGCGTGCAGTGACAAAATATCTGAATCATAAGCATGTAGTGGCACTTCTGGTTACACATTTTGATCATGTGGCTGAGTATGGAAAAGCGCATTATCAGGTTGTAGGACTGAAAGATATGGATGAATCTAAGGTTGAAAATGAGATTCAGAATGCAGGTATGCAAAAGGGAGTAGCGGTAATCGCGTCCCATATGAATTATGGCCTGTATCGTGTGTTGAGAATGAGGGAAATTGTCCGAGGATGCGTTCCGGATCTGTCGCTTACTGGGATTGCAAAGCGATGTGATGAATTTACTGGATGAACAGGATTGATTTTAAAATATATGCGAAAAAAAGAACCGATGTATTTCTACATCGGTTCTTTCTTTAACTTTAAGAAGAATTTGAAGTGTTCGTTTATAAACATTATTCCTTTACAGCGTTGATGATTTCCCTTCTGCTCAGGTGTATGTTCCAAACCTTCAGACAACCAGAAGAACGATAGTCAGGAGTACAATAGCTACTGCTAAAGGAAATAACAGTACTTACGCCCTGACCCAGGCTGTTTGTTACACCGGCAACTACATAACCGATTGCACAACATACAGCTACGATAACTGCGTATGGAATCTGAGTACCAACGTGTTTCAAGTGGTTACACTGAGAACCTGTAGAGGACAGGATCGTGGTATCAGAAATCGGTGAGCAGTGATCTCCGAATACGGAACCAGCTAATGTTGCAACAGACATGTAATTGTAAAGCTTGGAGCTGCTACAGAACAGATGGAGATTACGATCGGAATAAAGGATACCGAATGTACCCCAAGCTGTACCGGTTGCAAATGAAAGTAATGCTGCAATGATGAAAATGATTGGAGCAAGTGTCATAATCGGAATACCAGGTTAGCAACAGCATCTGCTACGAATTCGCCTGTTCAAGGTAATCACGGCATACGCTGGAGATTGTCCATGCGAATGTCAGGATCGTACATGCCGGGATCATTGTGAAGATACCCTGACCAATGCTGCCGAATAATTCTTTGAAAGTAAGAACGCGACGGCACATGTAATAAATAAATGTAAATACTAATGTACAGAAACCACCAAAGTGCAGCAGTAGCAGCAGATGTGTTACCAAATGCTTCCATGATGGAAAGACCTTCGCCTGAGAACAAACCACCTACATATAACATGCAGAGTACACTGGAGATAACCAGTACAACGATCGGAATAACAAAGGTCACATACACGTCCGCTCTGGTTTTCTTTTTCGAAGTCAGATAAGTTGTCTTCTGTTACATCACCTTCCGGAGAAGAGAATACTCCCTGCTCAGCCAGTCTATCAGCTGAGCATCAGATAAATTCAGATTTTTTCTTAAGTGTTAAGAAAAGAACCATGAAGATGGATAACATTGCATACAAGATTCAGCGGAATAGCCTGAATAAATGTCTCCATACCGGATACAGAACCGTCTTCCGGGAAATAAGAAATAACGGAAGCAGCCCAGGAAGAGATTGGCATGATTACACAGAGAGGAGGCGCCGATAGCGTCGATCTGGTAAGCCAGTTTCTCACGAGAGATTTTTGTTCTGTCTGTTACAGGTCTCATGATTGTTCCAACTGCCAGACAGTGGAAATAATCATCGATAGCGAAGAAGATACCAAGTAATGCTGTTGCGAACAGAACGCTTCGTCTGTTTTTCAGCTTACTGGAAGCCCATTCACCATAAGCTCTGGCTCCACCCGGCTTTCGTAATAAAATTACGAGAATACCTAAGAAGCAAAGGAACAGGATCATGTCCGCATTTGCTCCAAATTTTGTCAATCATGATTTCTACTGTGGTAGAAAAAAGAACACCGAAAGAATAAAGTCCTGCAAGTGCTGAATAATAAATGATCGTACCAGAGAATACACCTAATAAAAAAGAGAAAATAACCTCTTTAGTAACTAAGGCAAGTACAATTGCTACAATCGGTGGAATAATAGATAGAAACCCCGCATCTACCATAATAAAATACCTCCTACGTATTATATTTGCCTGACATTACGATTGCTAATATCTTTGTATCATAAAAAAACTGCTTGTAAAGCGTAAAAAAAAAAAACTGGGAAAGGTTACCAAAAAGTCACCAGTTCATACTGTCTAATATGAATAACTAACCAGGTAAAAAGTCTTTGTAAGAAAGAAGAATGTTCATTGTAGACATACAAAAAACAGCGAAATATACAAAAGAAACAAAGGAAAAAGTCTGATTTTGTGCAAAACTACTAGTTGACAGGAGGGGGTTACCAGGTGGTAACATGCATATATCAACAAACAACAACATATTGCAGACAATAGAGGCGCAGCTTATTGGGTAATCGCAGATGCCAAGGAAGATCACTTCCAATGATGTAGATGAAGGAGTAAGTTGCCGAAAGCAATGATTCGTGATTGAGTCTTTGCTTGGGACAGAGACGTACAGTTTCTGTACTGTCATGATATCATGGAGCACTATTAGCAAATCAGACATCTAATTTAAAAAGCGGGAATTGATTTGTTAATAGTATTTTTTACCTAAAACCACTCTTTTTTCTAAATATCCATGATGCGTGGAGCGCTATACAATATGTATTAGCTGCATTTGCAGCAGGTACTTATTAATGGTTGACGGTTTCGCAAGAAACATAAAACACACATCAGAAGGTATTATAGGAGGAAGAAAAATGGAAAACATGAAATCAGTAATCAGACTGAGAATGAGCGCACATGATGCACACTACGGCGGAAACCCTGGTAGACGGAGCAAGAATGCTTGGTTTATTCGGAGATGTAGCTACAGAACTTCTTATCTTAAATGATGGAGATGAGGACTGTTCAAAGCTTACGATGAAGTAGAGTTCATGGCACCTGTATTTGCAGGCGATTATATCGAGGCTGTCGGTGAGATCGTATCTGTTGGAAACACATCTAGAAAATGGTATTCGAGGCACGTAAAGTGATCGCTCCGAGACCTGACATCAATGATTCCGCATGTGACGTTCTGGAAGAGCCGATCGTTGTATGCCGCGCAAGCCGGAACATGTGTTGTTCCGAAAGACAAACAGCGTAAGTAATTTACAGAAGAACTTTTTAATCAGAAAAATCAGTATTTCAGCATAATATCAAAAAATTACATAATATCAAATAGAGGCGCGGTTTACCGGGTAGCAGCAAATGATAAGGAACATTATTTCCAAGGTTGTCTGTGAAGGGGTGGATGCCGAAAAGACCGGATCTGTAATGGGAGAAGGACTTGGGGCAAAAGGCGGACAGCTTTTGCACTGTCATGTGAAAACATGGGGCGCTATTCATCAGAAGTCAGTTAAAAAGCACTTCGGTGAATAGCGCCCTTTATGTTTTATATAATGTATTGGGAAAAAGAAGAGGAGAGGTAAACGCTATGGAAAAATTAATTATCACTGCTTGTATCTGTGGCGCTGAGGTTAGAAAAGAGCATAACCCGGCAGTTCCATATACAGTAGAGGAAATTGCAAAAGAAGCAAAAAGCGCTTACGATGCAGGAGCTTCCATTATTCATCTTCATGTAAGAGAAGATGATGGAACACCGACACAGAGCAAAGGAACGTTTTGAAGCTTGCATCAATGCAATTAAGGAAGTTTGTCCGGATGTGATCATTCAGCCATCTACTGGGGGGCGCAGTTGGTATGAGTAACGAAGAACGTCTGGCTCCGACAACTTTAAGACCGGAGATGGCAACACTTGACTGCGGAACATGTAACTCTTGGCGGTGATGAGATTTTCGTAAATATACTGAAAATATGATCATTGATTTTGCAAAATACAATGAACGAGTACGGAATCAAACCTGAAATCGAAGTATTCGACAAAGGCATGGTTGACATGGCAACCGTCTTCATAAAAAAAGGATACATCAAAGCACCAATGCATTTTGATTTTGTAATGGGCGTAAACGGAGGTATCTCCGGAGAACCAAGAGATCTGCTTTTTATGGCAAACAGTATTCCGGCAGGTTCCATACATGGACTGTATCCGGTGTCGGCAGATTTGAGTATCCGATGGTAACAATGGGAATTTGATGGGCGGACATGTAAGAGTTCGGCTTCGAAGATAATGTTTATATTGAAAAAGGCAAACTTGCAGTTTCCAACGGAGAGATGGTTGAGAAAGTAGTAAGATTCTGCAAAAGAGCTTGGCAGACCGGTAGCAACTCCGGCAGAAGCAAGAGAAATCTTAGGTTTGAAATAATCTGAGAGGAATGAAAAAGACCGGTATATATCCGGAAATTCATGTTAGAAGGAATGTAAAAGGGATTCGGTTATGAAAATGTTAAAAACCCTGACATACGATTGCAAAGCAACTGGATCCTTTACAGATAAACAAAACGTGATTCAAATCGAAAACAGTTTGGGGAAATTGTTTTTCATGTAACATTATAATAAGGAAAGAATGATTTTTAGGAGGAGAAAATAATGGGAAAATTAGTAGGTGACAAATACGGAATTCATCGTGTGTAATTGAGCCGCAGGGCGTTCTGACACAGGCAGCTCTGAAAATTGATAACGACATGACAAAAAAAAATACTCTAACGAGATTATCTGTGATGTTATTTCTTTAAATATCGACTCTGCTTCCTTCACACAGATCGAAGAGGCATGTGGTGGTGATACAGAGAAAATCAAAGAGATGATTCTGGGAATCGTTAACGAGCGTGGTAAAATGCAGAACCCGGTAACAGGATCCGGCGGAATGTTCATCGGTAAAGTTGCTTATATCGGTGAAGACTTAGATCTGGATATCAAAGTTGGCGATAAAATTGCTTCCTTAGTATCTTTATCCATGACACCACTGAAAATTGATGAGATCATCGAGATCCATCCGGAAATCGATCGTGTTGATATTAAAGGCCAGGCTGTATTATTCGAGAGCGCATTATATGCAAAACTTCCGGATGACATCAGCGAGCCGCTTGCACTGGCAGCATTAGACGTAGCTGGAGCACCGGCTCAGACAGCTAAATTAGTAAAAACCGGGTCAGAGCGTTCTGGTTCTTGGTGGTGCTGGAAAATCCGGTACACTGGTTTGCTACGAAGCTATGAAACGTGTTGAATCGAGCAGGCCGTGTTGTAGCTATGGATTACAGCCAGGATGGTGTAGATGAGTTATTAAAACTCGGTGTTTGCCACAAAGCATTCCAGGCAAGTGCAGCACTTCCGGTAGACGTATTAGAGAAAGCTTTAGCAGCAAATGACGGCAAAGAGTATGATGTATCTATCTGCTGTGTAAACGTAAATAACTGCGAGATGTCCGCAATCCTTCCGGTTCATGACGGTGGTATTGTATACTTCTTCTCCATGGCTACAAGCTTTACAAAAGCAGCTCTTGGTGCAGAGGGTGTTGGTAAAGACGTTGATATGATCATCGGTAATGGATATACAAAAGGCCATGCAGAGATCACACTGCAGGAGTTAAGAGAGAACGAAGCAATCCGCAACTTGTTCGATCAGAAATATGTATAATTTTAAAGAAAATAAAAAAATTGGGGAAACAAAAACTATATTGTAAATATCAAGAGGAGATATAAAACCATGAGAAAAGCAGAGAATTCGGATTATTCAAAGATGTTCCAGACGAATTATGGAATGATTGGCACTGGCAGGTAAAAACAGAGTAGAGACTGTGGAAGACCTGAAAAATACATGACACTGACAGCTGAAGAAGAAGAAGGCGTTGCAAAATGCTTAAGCACACTTCGTATGGCTGTTACACCGTATTACTTATCTCTGATCGATCCGACTGATCCGGAAGATCCGGTTCGTAAACAGGCAATCCCGACAGAGAAAGAGCTTCATCGTTCCGCTGCAGATCTGGAAGATCCGCTGCATGAGGATACAGATTCTCCGGCACCGGGACTGACACACCGTTATCCGGATCACCGTGTTCTGTTCCTTTTGTAACAGATCAGTGCTCCATGTACTGCCGTCATTGTACAAGAAGACGTTTCGCAGGACAGAAAGATGGTTCCGTACCGACTGATCAGGTAGAGCAGTGCTTAGAGTATATCCGTAATCATCCGGAAGTACGTGATGTACTGTTATCCGGTGGTGACGCATTACTGATCAGTGATGAGAGACTTGAGTATATCATCTCCCAGTTACGTGCGATTCCTCATGTTGAGATTATCCGTATCGGCTCCAGAACACCGGTTGTTATGCCACAGCGTATCACTCCGGAACTGTGCAACATGCTGAAAAAATATCATCCAATCTGGTTAAACACACACTTCAATCATCCAAACGAGATTACAGAAGAATCTGCTGCCGCATTGCAAGACTTTGCTGACGCAGGTATCCCGTTAGAAACCAGACTGTATTATTAGCAGGCATCAATGATTGCGTACATGTAATGAAAAACTTGGTTCGTAAATTAGTACAGATTCGTGTACGTCCTTACTACATTTACCAGTGTGACCTTTCTCTTGGATTAGAGCATTTCCGTACTCCGGTTTCCAAAGGTATCGAAATCATTGAGGGACTTCGTGGTCATACATCCGGATATGCAGTACCGACATTCGTTGTTGATGCACCGGGCGGTGGTGGAAAAACACCAGTTATGCCGAACTACGTTATTTCTCAGACACCTGGTAAAAGTTATTCTTCGTAACTACGAAGGTGTTATTACAACATATACAGAGCCGGCACATTATGAGCCACATTGCACATGTGATGTATGTACCGGAAGAAAAGCAAACGTTGTTGGTGTAGCAGCACTTGAGCAGGGTCTGCAGATGACAATTGAACCGGCTGATTTGGCACGTGTTCGTCGTCACAGTGATCATCACTAAGCATTCATAGAATAATAAAACCATAAAACAATGGAAGAGCAGGAGACCTTCGGGTTTCCCCTGCTTTTCACCCAAAGTACAGATGGCGTGAAAAATAGCCTGACATGATACTTAATACCGAGATGAAAGGAGTTTTCAAGTATGAGCAAACTTGGATTAAACCAGGAATTAATCGCAAAAGCAAGAGCAAGTGCACATAAGGTTGCTGCAGATGTTCAGGCTTTTTATCGATGAACATACAACAGTTACAGTTGAAAGAGCTGTTTGCCGTCTGTTAGGGAATTGACGGTGTTAATGAGGTAGAGGTTCCACTTCAAACGTAGTAGTGGATCATCTGAAAAGAAAAAGGAGTGCTTTCCGGTGGTGTTGCATTTTATGTAGGAAATGCAATGGTTGCACTTGGTGTAGAATACAGGAAATCGCTGAGAAAAGTAAGCAGCGGAGAAGTAGATTTGACAAAACTTCCGGTTGCTTCCGTAGACGAAATCAAAGCGGCTATCTGGCCGATCGCAGAAGCTACCACAGAGAGTATCAGGAAATGTAGCAAAAAGAAATGAGTATCTGGAGTCCTTCGGTGGAGATAAGAGAGTCCGATTCCTTTATCTGATCGTTGCTACAGGTAACATTTATGAAGATATTACACAGGCTGTTGCAGCCGCAAGACAGGGAGCTGACATCATCGCAGTTATCCGTACAACCGGACAGTCCTTACTGGATTATGTACCATATAGTTGCAACTACAGAAGGTTTCGGTGGTACTTATGCGACACAGGAGAACTTCCGTCTCATGAGAGCAGCCCTTGATAAAGTAGAGAGGGAAGAAAACAGATATATCCGTCTCTGTAACTACTGTTCCGGATTATGTATGCCCGGAGATCGCAGCAATGGGAGCTTTAGAGCGTCTGGATGTTATGCTGAACGATGCTTTATATGGTATCCTGTTCCGTGATATCAACATGCAGAGAACACTGGTTGACCAGTATTTCTCACGTATCATCAATGGTTTTGCCGGCGTTATCATTACACAGGTGAGGATAACTACCTGACAACTGCTGATGCTGTAGAAGAAGCACATACTGTACTTGCTTCTCAGTTCCTGAATGAGCAGTTTGCATTAATGGCTGGTCTGCCGGAAGAGCAGCAGGGTCTTGGACATGCATTCGAGATTTCACCGGATGTAGAGAATGGATTCCTGTATGAGTTAGCACAGGCGCAGATGGCTAGAGATCTTTGAAAAGCACCGTTAAAATAAATGCCGCCTACAAAGTTCATGACAGGTAATATTTTCCGTGGTCATGTACAGGATGCATTATTTAATGCAGTAACCATTATGACAGGACAGAGACTTCACTTACTTGGTATGATGACAGAAGCAATCCATACACCGTTTATGTCAGACCGTGCACTGGCTATCGAGAATGCACAGTATATTTTCCGTACAATGAAAGATTTCGGCTCAGAGCTTGAATTCAAAGAGGGTGGAATCATTCAGTCACGTGCTAATGAAGTACTTCAGAAAGCAACTGACCTGCTTGTAGAGATTGAGCATCAGGGTCTGTTGCAACACTGGAACAGGGTATTTTCGCAGACATTAAACGTCCGAAAAGATGGCGGAAAAGGTCTGGATGGCGTTGTAGTAAAAGATGATAATTACTTCAACCCGTTTATTACTCTGATGAAAAAGGAGGTCTAAGCGATGAGTGGACTTTACAATATGAGCAAGGCAGATTTCGATACAACTCTGGATCTGACCAAAATCAAACCGTATGGCGACACCATGAATGATGGTAAAATGCAGTTAAGCTTTACATTACCGGATCAAAGATGATGAGCGCGGAGAAGAAGCAGCAAGACAGCTTTTTGCAAACTGATGGGACTGGAAGATGTCAACGTAGCATATCACCATGCTCTGGATACAGAATTTACATTCTACGTTTGCTACGGCAGCTGGTTCACACAGTAAACTACACGGATATCCATGTACAGACAGTAGAAGAAGAGACAATGTCTATGGATGAAGTGAATGAATATATCAAAGAGCACTTCGGCAGAAAGATCGTAGTAGGTGCTTCCACAGGTACAGATGCTCATACCGTAGGTATCGATGCAGTTATGAACCGAAAAGGATTTGCCGGACATTATGGTCTGGAGCGTTATGAGATGATCGAGGCATATAACCTTGGATCTCAGATTCCAAACGAAGAATTTATCGAGAAAGCAAAAGAGTTACATGCAGATGTACTGCTGGTATCTCAGACTGTTACTCAGAAAGATGTTCATATTCAGAACTTAACAAATCTGATCGAGCTTCTTGAGGCTGAGGGACTTCGTGATAAATATATCGTTTGCTGTGGTGGTGCACGTATTACACATGAACTTGCAAAAGAACTTGGTTATGATGCCGGTTTTGGTGCTGGTAAATATGCAGATGATGTTGCAACATTTGCAGTAACAGACATGGTTAAGAGAGGATTTAAATAAATCATGAAAAAGGTCGTCTCATAGGGTGCTTGGCCCTCGTGGCCTCTGCATTTCTGTGGGCCACCGCTTACATAGCCGTAAAACAGTTGGTGGCCGAAGTGCCACCTTCTGTATTACTTGCATTTCGATTTTCATTTGCTGCAATCATACTTGCAGTAATATGTATACCTAAATTCAAACATTACACAAAAAAGATCTTCTGTTTTCAGGAATGAAAATGGGAACCAATGTTTTTTTGAATTTTTTTATTTTACAGTTGCACTTCAGTATACATCGGCTTCAAGTCATCGTTTATTATAGCTTCTTATATTATAATACTTCCGATCGTGTATCTTATTATAAGAAGAAAAAAAACCGACAGGCAGCGATGTGCTTGCATCTGTAATCTGTATGGTTGGAATCTGTCTTCTTGGCAAATGGGTTGATTCCTTTAATAAAGGTGATCTGCTCAGTGCCGGATGTGCACTTTCCTATGCCGTACATATTGTATACTCGTCGAAATTCAGTAAACAGTATGATGGTTGGCTGTTGAATCTGACACAGATGGGAACGGTGGCAGTACTTGCCTGGATTGCAACACTGTTCAGCGGAAGCTTTAAGGTGATCGGTACCATAGCATTGCCATTTGGTGCATTTTTCTTCCTGGCAATTTTCTGCTCTATCATTCCATATTTCCTGTGTCTGTACGGTATGATGCAGGAATATGGAGGAAGAAAGATAGCGCAGGCAGCCATGGCCACCCAGCATATCTAGGATATCGGGAGGCAGATGACACCACACCTCTGACAGAATGGCTGTGGAACCAGGTGCCTGGCTTGATGGAGACAGTTGCCCTTTATCCGGACGATCCGCCTGAGAACATTTTGGGTTCCGGCTGCAGGAATCTTTGACCCATCGTTCCGCGGGATGACAGGACTACCCTTTCCGTGAATCATGTCACGTGGAAATCTACAGGCAACGGCGTCTGGCGGAATCGGATCTTCGATGCTCTATCGGGAAGAGTATGCCCGGCCGGTGCTGGTATATGTAGGTTGCCTGAAGCAATTTTTCGATGAAGCAGATATAGAATCATTGCCGGTGACGGCGGCAGTGGCGCAGGAGGCCTGGTGGCATGGTGTCGGTGTGGAGCTTGCGCGATGGACGGAGCTACTAGCCATGCATGCTTAGGCGAGCGATTTGCCTCTGGTTCTGGATTTCCCGCACCTATTTTGACCGATGCCGCAAGTCTGATAGCATGCGGTTACGGACGGTTGTCGGATCCGAGCGGTGATGGCTGGTGGCTGCCGCCACCACGGAGGAAAGGGCTGGAGGAGATAGCTGCTGGGTGATAGCGACGGATGGTCTGTCGATACACCTGCTTGGCAGGTGGTGAACCGGGTTGCGCGAGGCATTGCAGGAACTGTATGCAGTTCGAGGACAGGGCAGGGAAGAAATATCCTTTGGTCTATTCCGGCTACTGGCGGATGGTGGATGAGTGTCTGCAGCTGAATGTCTCCACGGGTAGAGAAATTCTCCCAGCGATGCCAGCAGCATCTTCGTCCTGCTCGACCCGTCGACTACCTGCTTATCTGGCGGAGCCAGAGATGACGGCATGTCGTCTGCTTACTGTGAGGATGCGCCCGGGTTCTGCTGAAACTGATCCGCTCCTATGCGATCATCTGCGGAAAGGGCAATGACATGAAATATAGATGCGCGATTTGTACTTTTGCCCGCGTTGCTCCCTGTTCCGCTACCGCCTGCGGCGGAAGCAGGTTCGAATCGAGGAGGCGCGGGTTTCGATGATCAGGGAAAAGGTACGATGTTGTCTACCACAGAACCGGCGAGAGAAAGAAATCTGATAAATTGGATGCTCTGCGTGGCCGGAGCGCAGGCTGACGGAGGCTGTAATCTGCTCCGTGAGCTTTTTGGGTGCCGCTCTGGAGCCAGGGAAGATCTTACGCAGATTTTCCTGGCATCCAGAGGGAGGCGGCTGCAATATCTGGATGCGTCCCATTCATCAGGAGATACCGCACTGATCGGTGGATCGACTCACCCGGAGGGAGCTGCCAGAGGTCTATTGCATGGTTCCTACGGATCCCGAAACTTTCGTTGCGGTCAGCCCATGGGAAGGATATCAATGAGGCCATATGCGTTCTAGCGAAAAGAAAGCTGGTCCAGGTGCTACCGCAGTGACTGTGGAGTCCCATCCTGGCTGGGAGCATCAGCGATATCATGCCCGAGTATGGATGGGAGATGTGCTGGACAGTATAGGAGAGGAGGTGGCAAGAGCTACCAGCCTTTTCTGTCGCTCTATGACGGTTCTGCTGTCTGCTTCCGGGATGATACCCTGTATCACTGAAGCGAGACGATGCTGTTCCTCAAACGGAAAATGGTGCAGGTGGGGAGTTATTGACCTCAGGATCTGCTCCAGGATGCTTACATGAGCCTCGCGGCACTGCGCTTATGCCGGCACCGTCGATGAGGAGGATCTGGAGAGCTTTACGCAGAGAAAAGAGTGTCGCGTCACGACGGGCAATGGAGGCGAAGCACTAGGATCTTTTCGTATGAGAAAACTGAGCGGACCTGCGGTGAGCGCTGGGATTGCTGCACTTCTATATTCTGACTTATACAACCCAGGAAGAAACGAAGATACAAGTGTCTGGAAAGTCTCTTTATGACGGAGGCGGATGGGTATGCCACTGCACTCTATTTTAGCTTCAGCGTGTGCTGAGTGCCTATGCGAGTCGAGAGGTCTCACAGATGAAGTCTTCGGACAGCTGTGTCCCGGAAAAGTGGCAAAGATTGTTGTGCGCACGGACGAAAGAATGAGGAGGAAAGATATAGAGAAGCAGTAAATTTGCGGTGGCGGTGATGCTTTCTCGCTGCTATTGCTGCCGCGCTGGTATCCTGCACAGGAGAAAAGGAGGCTAAGAAAGTGCCACATATGAAGATTTTGTCCAAAAATGTTTCAGGGATCGGAACCGGAAAAATGCTGGAAGAAAGCGGAAAAAATCCCGAAGATACGAAAAATGCCGAAGATACGGAAGATCCAGAAGATGCAGAAAATATGGAAGATCCGTGGATGAATATAACAATTTACAATAAACAGAGAGGGTCAGATCATGGAGTTGGACCATAGAATTATGTTGCTGGAAGACAGGCTGCCCGGTATCGGGAGTGGAGTCCCCGACTGCATCAAGTGCCTGTCATCTTCTTGGGATTGCCCCCGGACTGCTTGCAGTATCGGATGGGGCAGTGTGGCTTTCCTGAGTACAGAGGATGGCGGGAGGAAGATGCAGTTTTTTGCTAAAGAGGGCATATGGCGGATGGCCAGTTGCTGCTGGACTCAGCACAGTGACCGGTTTGGATGCCAGCCCGGGGAATATTGTATGGCGAAGATCTGTTCGGTCAATGGCGCATGGTTTCCAGTGGGGGCTGTTATTACGGAAGGGGAGCCGGAGGGTCTGGAGCTTGCGGCCGATGAAATAAGAATCCGGCACCGGCCACATTGACATTTTCACAGTTCATGGGATAGCGAACCGAACAGATTAATGATGATGGCATCCCGGCTATCTCAGAGGCCAGGAGACATGACGGCAGACTATCGGGAGGCCTGTTTATGAGGGCTGTGGCAGCTTGAGGCATGGCACGCCTTGGCATGCACCGCAAAACCAGGCCAGGAGCTATATGGAAGAGGAATTCTATATTTTTACGGTATTGGATGCGGATACGCTGCTGTTTCAAAGATACAGATGGCATTCTTACCGCATTGCGCAGATTTTCAGTCGTTTAAAATTTAAGTAGAAAGGACAGAAGAAAGATGCTCCGGTTGTTAAATCAATTGTCATACCAAAGATACATTG